>Ga0315315_10001829_pt1 | contig 19507 bp, 18 predicted proteins | sample M140m3416metaG_FD_203699 | JGI IMG/M metagenome (GOLD analysis project Ga0315315, IMG submission 203699) | Ammonia-oxidizing marine archaeal communities from Monterey Bay, California, United States - M1 40m 3416 | ecosystem: Environmental > Aquatic > Marine > Intertidal zone | place: USA... | reverse complement strand
CTCGAGGACGCCCGTCTCCAGCAGCCTTCGCGAGCATACAGCGAGAACGGTACTTAGCGAGGTGTTGCTTTCGTCGTCGCCGATGCAGGACCTTGTCGATACACAGCTGCCCGTTCACGATCTGAGTCGCAGTAGACCTATCAATCCCATGACGCTTCATAAGACGATGCACACGTGCAAAGTCGAGCAGGACTTCAATCGATTCTTCCAATGCGACCTCGGGGGTTCCTGCCGACGAACAGGATACGGATAGCTCCGCAGGTTCTCTTCGGCAGGTCAGATCTTGATCTGTAGCAAAAATGGTCAAAATCATGCATTTACAGCCGATAATTTTTCTCCTGGCCCTCGGGTGTGCACCCAAGTCAGGGTCCACAAACAGCACCGCCAGCGCACAGGATGAGTCTGAAGCCCTCGCGACTGTTCACCCGTTGACCCAAGTCACTGGGCTCAGGTGTGAGCCAACCTCGTGCGAGGTCAGCACAATGGCCGGAAGTCTCACCTTCTCTCCAGTGACAGGCCTCGGCGAGGAGCCCTCCGAGCCACCACAGCCTGGGCCAGAAGTACAACCGTGGCCCATCGCGGATCAGGCACCCAACCTCAATGAGTTGTGGAATGCAGCTGTAGCCAATCAATGGCGGAGTCCGTTCCGTGCAGAGATTCCTGCCCCGGATGGCGGGTTCTTCAGGTCGAATCGTGGCCTTACACCCGGTACCAGCCGCGTTGTTCGGCTAGGGGGAAGTGTAGTGACTGCCCGGATCGGGCTTGATCCTGGGCCCCTTGCCTACCCCCATACACTGGCTCTACATCCAACAGGCCAAGAGGCCTACCTGATTGTCTGGCCCAACCCCGATCTCATCGCCTTCAATGCGCGGACCCTGCAGACCACGTGGAGGATTCAGATCGGCGGTCCAGCACTGGGCTTGTTTGTCAGTGCCGATGGTCGATACCTCGTCGCAGAGCTCGATGGTGAAGCACCAGAGCATCAATTGCTCGACTATGAAACCCCCGCGCGGAGTGTCCCCGAGGGTGTTGACCCCAGTGCGGACGCAAGCCTCGCCTGGCTAGAGAGACCAGCGGCCAAGCGGACGGCCCTCATCGACCTCACCGCTGGACAAGTGGTCGCTATTCTCCCCGGAAAGGCTGTGGGCTTTGCACTCACCGATAAGGGTGCAGTCATTGCATCATCAGCGGGTGTCGCGGCCGTAAAGTGGCCCGAGGACTGAGCGCTAAGAGGCAGACTAAGTCGCAGCGGCTGTCAGCATAAAGGCCAGCAGGTTGTTCACGGCATGAAACACGATGCTCGCGCCCAGGCCACCGGTACGGTGTCGAAGCCAGCCAGCAACACCGCCGATCACTGCTGTAGGAATGACAGCCCAAGGATCTGAAATATGAACAAGCCCAAAGACAGCTGAGGCCATGACAATGCCACCGACAGCTCCGAATCGTGCGACCATCGGCGGCTGAATGAATCCCCGAAAGAGCATCTCCTCAAGAATCGCAGCGCCAAAGACGCCATAGCCACCCGCCACCAGAAGGGCTGTCATGCTCGGCGTATCCAGCAGCCCCTGCACAAAGGTCTGTGGCAGCGCCTCTATACCCATCCATTCAATGAGCTGGGACCATCCAAAACCAAATGCAAGAACTGGAACGGTGAGGGCCACTGCTGAGCAGGTCCACTCAACGGACATCGAGCCCCACTGAAACGCGTCACGTCCTGCAATCCGCGCTGCATAGATGAGTGCTGCCGCCATTCCCAAGGCCGTCGCACCAATCATGGTCATGAGCACAGCGGGGTTCTCTACATTCAGTGCTTCAGCAGGATCTGAGACAACCACAAAGACGCCAAGACTCCCGATGCCTCCCACAAAAATGAGCAGTAAATAGGCATACATCCCCTGCCGTATACTCCAGCCACACCCGCTCATGATCCCTCCACAACATAGATGCGGCCGCCGCTCTGACCTCGACGGAACTCCGGAACACCCACAGCGAAGTGCTCCGCATCTCCCCCGAGCCCAACCCGACTATTCTCCGCTGCGCTGTCGATAATCCAGGTCTCATCACCGACCAGCGACACAATGCGAAGACGTGGCGGAACGATGTGTCGATTGAAGCGTCCTGCGGCCCGACCCATGTTGATGCTGAGTCCGAGGTGATCGCCCGCCATGCCAGCAATCTCCAGACCATCACTACACCTTACCCACCCAGGAGCCTCCTCGCGCTCGAGCATCGGTGAGCCCCAGCATTGAAGCTCACCGAACCATGCCACGGCACCCCCAGGAGACACTGTGTCGAGTAGATCCGGACCAAGAACACTGCACTGTGAAGCCTCACACTCGGTCCAGAGGACCCCGTATGCCGAGCAAGCAATGGCCTCTCCAGCACCGTAGGTCGCCACAATTTCGCCCGATGGACAGCGATCTACCGCAGTCGGCTGCTGGAGCTGAGCAAGGACCTCACCATCGGGAATACTGATGACGGTGTCATCGTCGAGCCAGGCCCAGGGACCGGACTCGCTCATGCCAACACGGCGCGCTGGCCCTAAAGCCAAGGGTGTCAGCGCACCGCTTGCCCACTGACCCATTGCGGGCTCATCCGTGCTGATCAAGTTCGCCCCAGAGAGAGCAACCACTCTCCCCTGCCCTGTCTCGACCACAAGGGTGACGGCCTCGACTTCTTCTCCCAGGACTCGTTCGCCTGGCGTGAGGTCTCCACACGCCAGCGCCAAGAACAACATCACTTGGTCAGCACCATTCGGCGATAGAAGCCATGCTCGTCCAGCGAGATGGTGTCGAAAGACATCGCCTTGGCAGCGCCATGCAGATCTGACCACTCCTGGTCATTCATACCGAAGCGGCGCCAGCCTGCGAGCACCACGGCGTCTGGCGGCCATCCTGCTCTGCGGTCGACCCAGCCAGGCGGAACATCATTGCGAGCCTTATTGGCCTCATAGATAAAGAATCGGCCTCCTGGCTTGAGCACGCGATGGACCTCACTCAGAATGGCATCCCGGTCACGCCAGTGGTGCGCCGACTGTATCGCTGCGGCAACATCGAAGGTTTCCGCCGGGAACTTGATGTCAGCGGCATCCATCTCTCGAATAGTGATATTGAGCCTCGTGCCTTTGTTTCGACGAGCAGCTGTAGCCATCGCGGCACTGTGGTCGATACCGATGGCATCAATCTCCAGCTTCCCCGCAGCAACATGAAGCGCCAGCCAACCCGGTCCACAGCCCACATCCAGGAAAGTTCCCGTCTTCAGTCCAATGGCCTCAGCAATGTGGGCATAGGCAGACTGATAGTACCGGGCTGGTCCCAGCTGGTACAGCGCATCTGAGATGCGTTTATGGATTCCGGTGGACCTGCTCATCGACCAATCTTCTTCGAGGATGAAGCCGGTGTCAATCCGCGGCGATGATAGCAGCAGCGCCTGATAGAAATGCACCCATCGAGTCCGCCGGTACTTCACCGACTCTAGCGGCAGTTCTATAGACCGCAAGCTCGGACGCTTCTATCGACTCCGCATCCCAGATGACCACTGCGTCTGCATGGTCCACATTCGTCTGCGCAGACGCCACACCTCGGCGCACTGATCCCGGCACCAGCGTAAGGATGAGACGCTTGTCGCCAACCCGCTGACGCACCCACCGATGCTGCTCGGCCTCGCGACCAACAATCACAATGCGGAGCCGTCCATTAATCAAGGCGGCATCGACAAATCGTCGGGCCTCACGGGCCAGATCAAAGCCACCACAGATGACACATCTGTCTGGCTGAACCGCGATGGCGACCTTGCTATTTGGTACATCGCAGCGTGTACAGACCCGTACCAGGCGCTCACCCAGGTCAGCCCGTAGTGCGTCATCGCCACTCAGGTCGGCGGCTCCAATGATGCGCTCCAGCATTCCATCTACCATCAGCAGAGCCTGACGCTCATCGGCGGTGCTAAAGCCCCAATCAGTCAACACTTGAGCGACTGTTGGAGGCAACTCCTGAGTCTGCTTCTCCGCATCGCTGAGTTGAGCCTTGAGCTTCTTCACTCGCTTCTTCAAGGTGGACACCTTGGCCTCAGCGGCCGAACGCTCATCCTTGATAAAGCTCAACGCTCGCTCTAACTCAGCGATTCGTGCCTCTGAGTCTGGTGTACCCGTTGCTGAGGCCTCAGCTGATGCTGAGCCCTTGGCTCTGCGCCGAATCACTTTGCGAGGCTTCTTCGCCCCTGCAGCAGACTGCCCCTTGCTGTCGTCCATTCGCTTGATGCCCATACCTGACATCAAGGAGTCGAATTCACTCGCCATCTTCATCTCCCCACAGTGCGCTCAGCGCAAGGAGCAACTTACCTGAATCCAGCCCGTTAGGCGGCACATGAATAAAGCCAACGGGGACGTCGAGCTCCGTGACTGCCTTATACAGCCAGCCATTGCACACATAATTCCCTGCATCGTCGCCCACCTCGGCACCAATCATCTCAGCGAGGGTGTCCACATCAATGGTCGATTGAATACTCGGGGCTGCACCTGCAGCACACGCCGGCCCAGTCTGTCCATCTACATCGCAGCGGCCACTCCCACTGGGGAGGATCCCTGTACGCTCCACCGTGACCACGTCTCGGTTCACCGCGACACCGATACCGACGACGCCGACCGCGCCAGTAGACTGCAACCACATCCGACAGACCTCGACACTCCGTTGATAGCTGACCGGCATCTCTCTACCAAGAATGCTGACGCCATTGAGCACACAACCATCAAGCGCCTGAGCAATCGCTGATGATGGATTGTCGATCACGCCTTCAAACGAACCAAAACCTGCAACAATGACCGTCTTCACTGGTTCTTGGAACCGCTCACCCCAGCGACACGCACCAGCAGCTCTTGTGAGTGAATCATCGGGTAGGCCCGAACAGTCATCACGATACCCGAGCGTCCGGCGCGGACCTCATCTAAGCGCTCACCACCGATCGGTGACTGGATGTATCCAAGCAAGTGACCTGGCTCTACCGGATCACCGACCCGAACCTCAGCCACAAAGAAGCCACCGCAGGTCGCCCTGTGGGTCTCCACTTCAGCATGGGTGACATCGGCCATGACAGCCTGGGCACCCATGTCCATTTGAGTACAAATTCCGAGGTGGCCAAGCAGGTTGAAGAGACCATTTGCCATGGTGGTCGCGTGACGCTTGTCGAGGGTGATGCCTCGGCCACCGACAATATGAAGCGCATTACGACCGGCCGCCCGCCATGCGCCAATGAGCCCTGTAGGCTCGAGCCGAATCCCGGGGCGTCTCCACACCACAGGCAACTTCAAGGATCGGGCAAGCTCGAGTTCTTCTCCACCCATCGGTGCACGCACCTGTGGGAGCTCCCGGACGTGCGGTGCTCCCGAGTGAACATCTACGCAGACATCAGCCTGGCTGTTCTCAAAGATAGCGTGAGCAATGCGCTGAACAACGGAGCCATCCGGGTCACCGGGAAAGGTGTGGTTGATGTCTTGGTCATCATATGGCCAGCGCTTCTGGGCCTGGTCAGCACCGAAGGTATTGACGAGCGGAAAGAGGTGGACTGTTCCCTTGGGTCGCTGAACACGGAGCATCTTGTTGAGCAGATTCACGGCGTGGATGCCGTTGAGCTCGTTGCCATGCAGCCCGGCAACGATAGCCACTGAAGGGCCTCCCGACCCATAGGTCAACCGATGGAGTTCGTAGCTCCCTCGATACGGAGCATCGATAGAGAAGACAACACTCATACTGTCACCACACGGGCCACCATTGTGCCCGGGTAGACAACGGGGTGTTCACGAACCGCCATGACGCGACCCGTCGTTGGACTAAGAATCGACTGAAGAACATTGCCGGACTCCGGATCGATGACCGTCCCCAGGACATCCCCCTCCCCAAGCTCGCTCCAGACACCAAATTCAGGAAGAAACAGGCCTGAGCGCTCAGCACGCACACGAAACACTTGTCCGTCGTTCACAGCCATGGGGCGGTTCATCGCAGCCCAGTGAAACGGAAGGTCTTCTTCCGCAAGAACACCCACCTGAGTAAGCAAGTGCAGGACACCCTCTTCCAGGTCTTGGCCCACCTTATTGTTGAGGCGATTACCCGTGCCGCCCTCCAGGACAATCGTTCCTGGAAACTGATGGGCAAAGGTCCGTGTCGCCGCTGGACCCGGCTTGCGCGCCCAAACGAGCGCGACATTCGCTCCCATCGCCAGCTCAGCCGCCGCAGTATCGCGCTCGCGAACCTGTGCATGGATGACCTCTGAGAAGGCCTCTCGCGCACCCCGGAGTTCTACAACTTGGGTCGCACCCCGAATATCTGAGCACAGCGCGTGTGCGACCCGATCCGGCTGATGACCCGATTCCTTACCGGGGAACAATCGGTTGAGATCAACATCGAAGAACGGCCACAGCCGAGTTCCTTGGTGTGCACCCAGCGGATTGGCGCATGGGTACACATCGACGACGCCGTGGAGACGGTCCTCGACACTCTCGAGCACCTTGGCCACCTTGTGGGCGACCCGAATTCCCTCTGGAGCATCTCCACGGATCCCAGCCACAATAGCGACACGTGGCACACCAGGGCCGCCTCGGCCGAAGCGCCAACGAATGATTGCGAGCTCGTCCCCTGAGGGCAGCTCCACCTGGATGACTGCGGACATCTCGGACACGGACAGATTCTACAACAGGTGGAAGTTGTCTGCTAATCGCAGAAAAGCCAAGACCGGCCAATGGCCGTCGCCTCATGAACAACGCCGAGCCAAATTTGTAGGAAGCGATCGACTCCAGCAGGGTCTTTGGGCGCATCCACCGCAGCGAGATCTGCGAGCCCCATCCATACCGCTTGCTCTCGCGACCACTCCCTCTTCTGCTGTTCGTTAGTCGGGCGCGCATTGAATCTACTCATGCTCTTCCGACACCATTTCATAAACCCATGGCACAGCGTGTACGCCGCACGGCTCGGCTCCTGACCAGCAATGATTGCCGCATCAAAGTGCGCGAGGGCACTCTCCATGTGAGCATCAGCCTCTGCGCGCCAGCGGACCATCTCCACAGGGCTCGGGCACCCAAGGCTCCGCGGCCCGCCGTCATGCCCAACAGTGGGGGTAGACGACGGGCCACTCAGACCCTCAGCTTCAGCAGGTATCAACTTCAACAGTGCTCGGGATTGGTGGGACATCAGCGGGTAGCTCCAGATGGGGCTTGCAGCGGGGAGATTCGGCGGGAGGCGGGTCGGGGAGCACTCCGATCGTCCCACGTACAATTTGACGTGTCAATACCTTGGATAACAGTTTTCAGTCGACGACCGCCGATACGGGATAAACACTGATCCTATGCTGCTGTCTGTCATCATCCCTGCCTGGCAAGAAGCCAAGCGCATGCCCACCACCATCGATGGGGTTGCGCGACTTCGGGCAGCGCTCCCGTACCCCATTGAGGTCATCTTAGTTGATGACGGCAGCACAGATGGAACAGCCGATTTGGCGAGCGCAGCAGGCATGACTGTCATCCGCCGACCGCACCATGGAAAGGGTGCGGCAGTCCGTGCAGGAATGTTGGCCGCAACGGGCATGTATCGAATGATTGCTGATGCAGACTGGTCCATGCGTCCGGAGCAAGCGCTGTTGATGCTACCACCGGTGTTGACTGGCTTTGACATCGCGATTGCCAGTAGAGAGCTTCCAGACTCCGTTCGAACCGGCGAGCCTCAGTGGCGGCACATGATCGGTCGGACCTACAACCACTTGGTGCAGCAGATTCTTCTTCCTGGGCTTCTTGATACTCAGTGCGGGTTCAAAGTCTTTCGTGCTGAAGCGGCTCGAGCGCTGTTCAATCGCTGCCACGAAGATGGCTGGGCATTCGATGTCGAGGTTCTTGCGCTTGCGCGTGAGTACGGCCTTCGCGTCGTTGAAGTTCCTATCGACTGGAGCCACGATGGCGACTCTCGTGTTCGTCCACTCCGAGATGCCCCAGGCATGCTGGCAGCACTCTTCAGGATCCGAACGCGCTTAGCGATGGGCCCGCCCCGCAACTCGCCTCTGAACCATCCCTTGTCATATGACGAGGTCCTGCGCCCGTGAGTCCAGTACGAGTTCTCATTGTGAGCAGCCTAATCAGCTGCACATCGTCGACAAAGTCCACGGAAACTGAGTCTTCAGGACCCAACAACCCAGCAACCGACTCGGGTGCCACCACTGCGGACGCAGACGGGGGTGCCGACGATAGCGGTCAGAACACAGGACCGAGAGATCCCCTCGAAGCGGACTGTAGTACCTCAGAGGGCATCTCCAATATCTCCGGACAGATTGAAGGCTCACCGGCGCGCATGGTTTCGGCGGCGTGGTACGCGAACGACTCTGGGGCAGCCTGGATAGTCCTCTCCCCTTCCACCTCAGCCTGCAGCCTCGTCGAAGACCTCAAGACCAACAGGCATGACCTACGTGCGATGAGCATCTGGATCACGGACTTCAGCCCCTCTCACTACGCACCCATACACATCGTTCCCGAGCCGGCACTGATTCCCGGTGACGGCACGCCCGAGGCTGTCGTCAACGGCTGGGAGCCGATCATCAACCTGGCAATTATCATGGAGCACGGCCTCTTCACGGTGCGGTCTGCCACCCCAGGCGACACACTTCAGGTCACAGGGCTTGATACCTGGAGTGAGTTCGGTGATGCGGTGGAGGGTGACTTCACTGCATGCTGGTGCCCCGCAGCCGAAGGCTTCATCTGGCCCATTGTCGAAGACTCATCACCACCAACGCCACCGCCAGTCAGCGAGTAAAAAACACGCCGAGCGCACCCGCAGCACCACCGGCAACCGGGGCAGCGTGAGCGCCGATGGCCATATCAGAGCGGCCATCACTGTTGAAATCGCCTGAGATACTCAAGCCAGAGCCGAGAAAACTTCCCTCCTCGCCTCCATAAAACTGTGCGTAGGCATCCATCGCCTCATGGGTGCCCGAGGTACCGATGTCCGCAGCGAGCCAGAGTACAGCCATACCCTCTTCATCCTCACCGGCGGTCATCGCGCCGATCAGGAGGTCAGCGCGGCCGTCACCATCGACGTCCCCTCGCCCACCGATCTCGCGACCAAACTGATCGTTCATCCCAGCAGACGCAAAGAAGATATCTGCCCCCTCGACATGACCACTCGACGCCAAATCTCCCCCCATAAAGAGGTAGACTCCGCCCGGATAATTGCCGTACATATCACCGAGAAAGGCGCTCACCGCGATGTCCGGTCGGCCGTCGCCGTCCACATCACCCACACCCGCGACGTCGTAGCCCACATAAGCATGAAAGCCCTCACCATGCCAGACCCGGTCTGCATCGCTGAGCTCAAGTTCTGACTGGCCGACCATGCTCTCGCCGCTCACCAGGTACGCCTTCCCCTCGTCCTCGTCCTCGTCAGCACCGGTCAGCTCTGTACCGCAGGCACCGACCAGGACATCGTCGAGGCCATCGCCATCGACATCACCTGCACCGGACACGGCCCATCCCGCATACGCACGACGCTGCTCTCCCATGAGCATCGTCCCACTCTCGCTCAGGAGTACTTCAGCCTGATCGGCATACTCTGAGTTCCGAACGACGTATGCCTTCCCTTCATAGGGAAATCGCTCCAAGTTTCCCATTGCACCGATAATTACATCAGGCCAGCCATCGTCGTCCACATCTCCGGCCGAGGCCACTGAGAAGCCAGCGTATGCTCGCCGACTCCCACCTAAAAACCGGGTCGGCGCCTCGTCAGCGTAGAGCAGTCCGGGGGAGCCGAGACTGGCAGCAGTAAACAGCGCTACAGATCCGGAGTTGAAGTCCAGTTCGTCAGTATTGTGGGACGAGATCAGAATATCGGAGAGCCCATCGCCATCGGTGTCACCGAGTCCATCGATGGCGTACCCACTGAAGTCAAAATAGGCCGCGCCCTCGATTATCCAGATAGCTTCAGTAGCCGGGTCAGTCGTTGTACCCGTCACCAAGCTCGCACCTGACATGACGAAGGTCCGTCCAGCGTTGCGGCCGCTTCCCTCCATCCGATGCCCAGAGACCAAGAGATCGTCGACACCGTCACCATCAATGTCGGCGGTGGCGGCCACATCGTATCCAAAGAAATCCTCGTTATCTTCGCCCTCAAACCACCGATCTGCGGCACTGAGGTCTTGCTCTCCCACACTAAAGCCTGGAGGCACAGCAGAGACTGTCACCTCAACCGTCGCCGGTGGCCCCTCGCCTGCTCCATCAAATGCCTGAGCCGTGCAGCGCCAGACATCGCCCTCAGTGAGCTGGTCGGCTGAGACAGTATCGCCAGGCCACGTGGTGATTGAGGTCCCGCCAAAAGTCTCACCGTTTCGCGCCCAGACCATGCTGTAGCCAATGTCATCGGCGTCCGGATCTGGTGCTGCCTGGTCCACCTCACACACAAGATCCGCCACACCTTCTCGCGGTGCTGCTGGGGTCGTCCGGAGCGTAAACGCTCCCGGTGCCGTGTTCACAATAGTGACTGACTCGGCCATCGCCGGCGGCCCAGGGCCATCCATATCCGTAGAGACGACTTCAACCGTCCAGCGCTCTCCCTTGGCGGTGGCGTCCGAGGGCAATGTCGCCTGCGTGTGACCGCTCGACTCACCATCACGAAACCACGCATAGGTCATCGACCAGTCATCACCCAGCGGAGAGAGTGCACGGGCGGAGGCTACGAGCGCATCGGCGGTCGCTGGCGACTCCGGATTAATGCTCACCACAGACTCTGGGCCACTCAAGCTCTCTTCTTCAGCATCGCCCTTCGCGCACCCAGCCAGTACCAGCAGAATCAAACAACGCATATCTCTACCAGTACCCATCACTTGGGGCCATGCGAAGCGCCCAGAGGCGCTGAGGAGTAATGGCATCGCCCGGTACAGCGCCAACCCCAGTGCGAACACCTATGAGTGCCAACCGAAGAGCCTCAAACCGATCAGGCTGAGCCGCCCTGAGGTTCTGTTCTTGCATGGGATCTGAGACCACGTTGTACATCGAATAGAACTGTGCTGGCCGCGAGGACTGTGGATCGGTGAGGACCTCTGTGAGTCCAGGATCTATACTGGTTGCATTGTGCTGCGTACAGCGGAATGTAAGAGCATGCTCACCCTGTCGATACCAGAGCATGTCGCCAAATTCTGCATAGGCAGGCCCACCAGCAGTGTCGGCCATCAGGTCGACGCCTGGAGTGCCTGCGGGCGGAACAGCAGCCGCGACCCCTGCAAGGGTCGGAAAGATGTCGACCAACTCTACGACTGCATCGGAGCTGGACGCGGTGAGGCCAGGACCACTGATGACCAGCGGTACCCGAATCGCACGATCGACCAGCAGGTTGTTGGTCAAGAGTGGAACCGGTGACTCATGAAAGCCACCCCGCTCGGTGAGACTCATCCCATTCGTCGACCCCACGACAGTCCAGCGATCGCGGCCCTGGCCAAGCGCCTGCAGGAGTCCGCCAAGCTGCCGACCAGCAGAAGACGCGGCCTCTCGGTAGGCTGCGGTAATGGACTCTCCATCCAGCTTCAGCTTACCGATTCGCGGATCGAGTGGCTCCAGCCACTGATACTTGCGCTCAGGAAACCGTGGAAGCCCCTCCGCCTGAAGCACATCTCCCTCTCCATCAGAGAGCACCACAACCAAGAGCCTGGGTCGGCTGGCATCAACAGCCCACCAAGCGGAAGCCTCGGCAGTCGCATCAGCCCAGTCATCACCATGAGAGGAGGTCTCAAAGCCCTCAGAGAGTCGGTGAGCACCCGTGAGCTTTCCAGAAAAGAAGCCTGTTCGGTAGCCATACAGAGACAGCACGCTGGCTAAGGTCGGTCGGTCTTCGGGGATACCCGCGCACCAGGGCTGCTGATCATCTCTGTGCGCGCGATCACCGGCCAACATCAACCCGCACATGGGGATGGCGCCGACATAGCGGCCTGTGAACATCGACCCAAGACTCGCGAACGGTGATGGAGACTGGGCATAAGCCTGCTTGAAGCGCCGGCCTGTCACACCGACCGCACTCAGAAAGGCCTCATCCGCATCAGCCGAACCATCTTCTCGCAGTCCCGTCACGAGCGTAATTACAAGATCAGGCAGCGCAGCCTCAACCTCAACCTGAGGTGCGGCGGTCTGTGTCACCTCAGCAGTACAGCCGAGAAAGACCAGCAGTGGCATCAGTCGGACCATCGTTTCGCCACCTCCGTCGCTGAGTGTACAACTACCAGTGTGACTCCGGCCTGGAGAATGGCCAAGCCAAATCCCGAGCTGGCCTCTGGCAGCCCGCCAGCCGCACCCACAAGACGCAGGGCTATATTCATCAGAGGCGGAATCCAGAGGGTCAGGCCGAGCACGCGCAGCGCCCACCACCCCAGCGCCCTCGTGGGACCGCCAAGCGCTGCGAGAAGAACAACCAGTACGCCGACAGCACTGCTCAGCGCAGTGAGCCACAAGTACCCCGCCATGACGGGCTTCTGAACCCCCCAGAGTGTGGCGCGCAGCATCCCATGGCTTCCGAAAGATTTCTGGCCCATGCCATGACCGAGCCCTGAGAGGGTTCGTTCACTCTCAATCACGCGAGGCCATGCATCGACGGCTGGTGCAGGTAGCACCTCACGATGCCACTGCCGGCGCTGAATTTGGCCATCGATAACGACCGGAACCGTCGAGCTTGCCTTCACGTCCAAGACATCAAGGTTGAAGTGGCCGGGAAAGAACCACCAGCCAGCAGACATCCCTGCCCCCAAGAGGAGGACAAGCACCGGCACACCACGCCGTCTGCTCAAGACGGCAGCACCAGCAGCGTAGACCAGGACCAGGCCTGCACACTGCAGGAGCCCTGGCCACAGATCCATTCCACGCACACGAATCCAGTCCAGCCCAGGATAGAAAGAGTCCCCGTGTCCGGAATAGCGCAGATAGAGCAGCACCAGCGCGGTCAGAATCAGCATCACGGGCAGACGCCTCAGCACCGGCAGCGCCAGTGCAAGGCCTATCCAAGCCAGCGCACGGAGACCGCCATCTGCGAGCAGCGCGCCACCTGCAAGGCAGACTGCGCTCGCAGCAATCGTGGCCTTAGAACGAACCAACGACACCCACCATCGCTCCCTGGGGAGCAGGAATAAACTGCACGCCTACACCAGCCAGTACTAAGCCTCCACCGACCCATCCGAGCGCATGCTGCGTTGTTCGAAACTGCCGATAGCCAGCGTCATCGCCGCAAGTCAGCTGCCCATCGATGTCCTCACAGCCATTCTTCTTGGCCAAATACATCGTCAGGCTCGTGATCACTGCTGCAGCACCCACAGCACCCACAGCGACCGCCACAGGCTTCAACTTGAAGACCGGATCAGGACCGGGGTCTCTTGTTGGCGTAGACACCGGGATCGATACGGGCACCGGCGCTGGCGCCGGTGCCGGTTCCGGTGCAGTCGAGACATCACTGACAATCAAGTTGGCCGCGACAGCGCCTCCGCGCTCAAGCGCCAGGTCACCGCCTGCACCTACACGAGAATCAATAAATCTAGACAGCTCACTGATCGTGACATGACCATCGGTATTTGCATCCGCAGAGCCAGCGATACCCGCCCTCATCGAGGACACCAAGACGCCCTCTCTACCAGCAGTGCCAGCCGCTTTTGTGGTGACGGCGAGTCCCCACTCAGGCAGCGAAGGCCAGTCAACTGCTGCAGGACCAATCAGCGCCACTCCACCAACACCACCCTCATGTGCAGCATCGAGAATCACCACAATGCTCTGTTCAGCCGTCCGAGGTCGAAGCGCGGCGGACAATGCATCAACCGAGAGGCCTGTACCAACTGGATCAGACAAGACCGCTCCTGCCGTGAGCAGCGCAGGCTCACCGTAGTCTCCACCGGCACCGTGGCCCACATAGACAACGAGGAGCGTGCCATCATCAGACGTCTGACCCAAGCCACTACCGAGCGCAGCCTCGACACCGGCAGCAGTTGCTGCTTCACCCACCAGTGTGATCACCTTGGGGTAGCCAGCAGAGCCCGACAAGGTGTCAGCAAGCTCCAGCACACTCTCCTCAGCCCTCTCGAGACGAGGAACATCGTCGGTAGGCTGATCAATCCCAATGACAACAGCCACACGCTCAAAGCGTGCAGACTCCTCAGCCCAAGCTGAACCGGAAAAAGACAAAGCCAGTAGCGCTGTAGCAGGGCGCATCACCCCTCCGCCTCAGAGCGTATCACGCGCCTCAACCGAGGTTCTTGATTGCCAAGGACACCACAGTCTTGTCATCACCGCCCATGTTGGCAGTGATGCCCCAGCTGAGGTCACCGTCGACCTGATAGTCACCGCACTTGCCCTTCATTTGACGGAAGATCTCGAGCGGCTGCTTGATGCCTGTGGCGCCAACTGGGTGACCGAAGCCAATCAAGCCACCACCTGTGTTGACCGGTGTCGCACCTGTGATTGCTGTCGCGCCCTCACGGGTGAGCGCGGCACCCTGACCCGGGGCGGCGAGACCAATGGCCTCAATCATCATCAGTTCTGTGACGGCAAAGCAGTCGTGCACCTCTGCAACATCGACATCTGCTGCCGTAATGCCTGCAGTACTGTAGGCCTTTGCAGCCGCGTTGGCCGTGGTGGTCAGGCTCGTGAGATCTCCATCGACATACAAGCTCGACACTGAGTGTCCAGTACCTGCAACCTCCACACAGTCCGCCTCAGAGAGACCGAGCTTCTTGAGGCCATCCTCGCTCACGAGCACAAGGGCTGCAGCACCATCACTGACCTGCGAGCAGTCGCTCATCTTGATGTAGGGGTGCAGCTCTTCGTTGCCGAGGAAGCAGGGGTTTCTCTCATTGGCACTGCCAGCCACCTCGATCGTCATCTGCTTGGCTGTCATGTGCGCCAGCGGGTTCTTGTTGGCATTGCCGTAAGCCTTGACTGACACATGCCCGATGTCCTCTTCGCTCACACCAAAGGCATCTCTGTAGGCCTTGGTTCGGCGCGCAAAGAGCGCTGGAAAAGTAAACTCATCAATCTCACGCTGGCGACGGTAGTGAGATGCACGAGCGAGGTAGTCTGCGCCGACTCGGGCCGACTGTGTGGTCTGCACCTCAACACCCGCAACCATGATTGTGTCTTCTCCTGCACGAATGGCATCGACACCCGCCAAGAAGGCCAGTCCACCCGACGCGCATGCGCCCTCCAGACGCGCTGATGGCTTGTTGGCAAAGGCAGGGTGCGTGCCCGCGAGAGCGGCACCCAGGTGACCTTGATTACAGAAGAGCTCGCCAACAAAGTTACCGATGTAGAGCCGATCGACAGCCTCTGGGTCGACCCCTGTCTCAGCAATGGCGCCATCTACAGCAGACTGCAGGAGCTCCTCGAGGGTGGGGTTTTCTTTCACACCAAAGTCAGGGTGGCGCTTCCAGATGAAGTCAGGATGCCCCTTTCCAGTAAAGGGAGTGAGGGCACCACCAGCGATGAAAACACGACGACCGTTGGACATTTATTGACTCCTACATTGAGAGCCGGGCACCTAACGCCTCGCGCACCCCGCGTCGCTACCGGTATGGTGACTGAGGAGGCCTCATGACGAGAATATTCTTGAGCATTGTAATTATGAGTTTCGGCTGCGGAGAAGAGTCCGCCAGCCTGCCCAGCGGCGCCGTTGGTTCCGAGGACGCAGGCACACCGAGCGATGGTGATGGTGATGGTGATGGTGATGGTGGCAGCAGCACGGACTGCGGAGACGACTGGGAGATCATTGACGATGAGGTCGCAATAAACCCCGAGACTTGCCGGGAATGGTCACCCAGGTCAGCATCTCCCATGGACTGGTATGCCGCGGCCAGCACAGCCGATGGAGAGGCCGGATCCTGCGGCTCGGACTGCCCAGAGCCAGGAATCAGCTACTGCGATTCAATCTCCGGCTTGGCTGGATTGAACTGGAGACTTCCCTCCAAGCGCGAGCTTCTCGACGCGGGTCAGACACAACCCGACATCCCAGACACAGACAAAAAGCTGTGGAGCCGAGATACCAATTCAGCCTCCGTGGGCAGTGCTTGGACCGTCGACCTCAGTCGAGGTGGTGGAACAGGAATGTCGCTGACAAAGACTGACACCCAAGTGTACGTTCGTTGCGTATCAGACGACTGATGCGCTTCGTGCGTGGTACAGTTCGCCACCAAGGAGCACAGAGTCAATATGCGCGGAGCCAACATAGTCCTGATCGCTGCCCTCAGCGGCTGCACCTGGGTCTCCAAGGGAGATCTTGATGCCCGTCTTCCTCTGCTGGATGATGATGGTGACGGCGTCATCGCAGCGGACGACTGCGACGACAACAACCCTGACCGATATCCAGGCAACATTGAGGTGCCCTACGATGGCATCGATGGCGACTGCAACAATGATGACGACTACGACCAAGACAAAGACGGTCACGTCAAGACGATCCACCAGGGACTCAAGACCAAAGACGTGAAAGCGACGGGGATCAGTCCTGGCGGTGACTGCGACGATGAGAACCCTGAGGTCAACCCAAGCGCAACTGATACCTGGTACGACGGCATCGACCAGGACTGCAGCGGAAATGATGACTACGATCAAGACAAGGATGGCTTCGCCAGCAAGGCTGAGGCCGGACTCTACGGCCCCACCACATACATCGACGGATCCGGTGTACTCAATGCAAACGACTGTGACGACACCCGCGTTGACGTGAACCCCGACGCTGAAGACCAACCGCTCGATGGCGAGGACAGCAACTGCTCAGGTAACGACGACTTCGATCAGGATGGCGACGGGCACTACAGCGATGAAGCGCTCTTCTATCAGCCGACAGTCTATGCAGAAGACACCACTGGCTTCGCTGTACCCAACGACTGTGATGACAATGATGAGACCATCTACGGCTACTTTGACGAGGACAACCCAGGGGCACCAGACAGCTTCTACGATGGGGTCGACAAGAACTGTGCCGGCGACGACGACTACGACCAAGACGGCGATGGATACGTCCAAGACATCCACGAGGGTCTCGAGACGACCCCGATTACCGGCTCCGGCTCGCTCCCGGCTGGCGACTGTAATGATGACCCACTGAGCAATGGTGCGTCTGCGCACCCTGGAGCGGTAGAGGTACTCTCAGACGAGACCGATCACGACTGCGATGGACTCTCTGACGAGGTGGGCAAGAACACCTTCCGCCTCGCGCCGCTGTCCGAATTCATCGACTTCAGCGGGACCGACCCCACAGTCTATATTGGCGTCCACTCTCTTCATTTTGGCGAGAACTCAACCGGTGTGCAGCTGACCATTGGCGCTGAAGAAAATGGGATCAACTCTGCGGGCGTGGTCTACAACTTTAGCTTCAACGACGAATCCATCTTCAATGGAATCGAGAGCAGCATGATGATGCTCGAAGGAAGCGCAGACGGCGGGGCCTCGTCGTACACCCTCTCCAACAGTCTCTCGGTCTGGACTGATGAAGACGTACACCTGAGCGTCACCGGCGCTATCTTTCACACAAGCGACGTCCGCACGCTCTATATGCGTGGCACCGACATCATCCGTGATGCGACCATTGCTGTAGGCGCAGGCCCTAGCCTGTCTGATGTCGGCCTGGCCGAGTGGAATCCGATGACTGGCGTGTCTATGCTCCGGGACATGGGCGGAGACTTCCACGTTGTTGGCTGCGATCCCATCACCGAGGTGGTGCAGCACAACATTGCGACTTCATCCTCCCTGAGCCTCGGGGTCGAGCCCACCACCACACCTACCTTCGCTGAGAACCGGCACATCGAAGACTTCTCAGCGTCCATGTGTGTGCTCTTTGAGCGCGGTGGGCAGATGCTCATCCTCAATGACCACGAGGACGCCTTCCGGGCACACACAGTCGACACCAGCACGGGCGACCTGATGCTGCTTGACGAGGCTACAGCAGGGCTGCCGTTGTTCGAGGACGACCTCGAAGAGGCTGAACTTGGTGGGATCATGATCCCCAATGGAGCTGCACCCGAGCCAGTGTTTCTCGTTGTCGATGACTTCTCGAACAACGTCTTGATTGTCGATAATAACTTTCAGGTCATTCAAGAGGTCGACTCAGCGCTCGAGATCGCAAGCGTAGACGCCACATTTGCACCTGATGGCATCCTCCACCTCGTCGTGGTGGACATCGATGGAGATGGCTGGCTGTACCAGGCCGATCTCGACGGTGGCATCGTCGATACAGCACTCAAGCTGGGTATCGAGGGACTCAAGCAGGCCTCTATCTGGATCGATCAGACCACAGGTAACATTCTGCAGATCGCTGCAACGACCGAGTCCAGTACAGCCCTCGACCCTCTCGTCTACGGCGCAGCGTACCTCACTCCACCAGCAACCGAGTAACCGCTACTCCGGAGCTTCTTCGGGTTCTGGAATGTCAGCCCAGATCTTGCGGGTGACCTGAGCCTCGAGCTCTCCATCATCGACGGCAACCACAGTGAGCGTGTTCGATCCCGGATTGAGCTCAAGGTCGACGGCAGTCTCTATGCTTGGCCCCTGCCCTGCGAGCCAGGCGTGCTTCTCTCCGTTCCACCAGATGGTGAGGCTCTGGACAGCACCATCATCCTCGGCAGTGACCGGTAAGGTGAGCGACGGCGCGTCCACACGAACAGGGCTGTCTACATTAATAATGGGCGCTGCACGCACTGTATCTGTACCATCACGCTGAATCTCTATTGGCATCCGAACCAAGCTCGCGAACCGATCAGCACCCACGCGAAGCTCTATGGGTATGGCCGACTCTGGAGCGTCTTCAAGCACCCGCAGCTCGAGATCAAATCGATTCGTCTCACCGCCAGCCAGTACCGGCCGAATCGCCTCGCGATCCAGCAGCTCGATACCAGAGTCATCGCGCCAGCCGAGCCTGAGGCGCACACCCGTCAGGTTGATATCTCCACCATTTGTGAGCTCAACCTCAACGCGATGGTGGTCATCATGAGGGACCAGACGAGCAGTCACAGAGATCGGCGGCGGAGAGAGACCCTCAATATCGAAGACGACCGGATCGAGGTCTACAGGATCCAGCCCGTCCGCCTCGAGCCGTAGATTTACGTCATCCGAGCGACTTCCAGACCGAGCACCCACAGAGATCTCAACACTCCCGATTGCCGACTCACCTGGCGGAATAAAGCCAATCGGAATGGTCGCACCACTCCAGGTTGTTCGTCGATCAGTGAGGAGTCGAAGTCGCGACTGATAGAGCGGAGCAGGACCATTATTCTTGACCTCGGCTCGGAGCGTCACCTTCTCGCCAGCGCGGGCCTTACCCAGCATCTCGAGAGAGACGGTGGCATCCAGTATACCTGCCTGCTCATCTGTCGGGCGCCAGTCGATAGCCCGGAGCATAAAGGCAGCAGCCACGCGCTCCGAGGCCTCCGCCTTCAATCTCGCCTCGGCCCGTTCGATGGCCTCGAGACCATCCGCTCTTGTGGGACCTGCCATGCCAAGGACAAGCTGTCTGCCTAGGGTCTCGAGCGG
>Ga0315315_10001827_pt1 | contig 19529 bp, 18 predicted proteins | sample M140m3416metaG_FD_203699 | JGI IMG/M metagenome (GOLD analysis project Ga0315315, IMG submission 203699) | Ammonia-oxidizing marine archaeal communities from Monterey Bay, California, United States - M1 40m 3416 | ecosystem: Environmental > Aquatic > Marine > Intertidal zone | place: USA... | reverse complement strand
ACTCAAAACTGTACCGATACAAATTCCAACTCCAATCGGTATTCCTGCAACAGAAGCAAGCAATAGTGCAATCTGCCTTGGCTGCCAACCAATTGCGGCAAGTACACCGAGTGTCTGATGCTGCGCTGTGACAATTAGTCCGAAGCACAACCAAAGAAGAATAACTGCAGCAACAATAAGAAAACTCGAGAGTGCTAAGAACAGTATCCCGAATGGCGTTGAGCCCTTTGCAGCAGTATTTGCAAGAGCACTCAAAGGAAGAACTCGTAAGCCTACTGATTCTGGTGGAATGGACGCAGCCAGCTTAAGTCCTAGATCATGCTGTATTTTTGTAGAAACTGAAGGAAGATGCCAGGCGGTTGTCTGTCCAAAGCGACTCCCCGCGATGTCTCGAGCTCTTTGTAACGGCATGAAGATTTTTGGAACAGCTTTATAACGTTTCCAATATTTATCATCTTCGTCATGCGGTGCAGTCGTGCGTACACGTTCCCGCTCGAAAGGGAAGGGGGGGTCCCAATCAGCGATAGATTCTTCGTCAGTAACGCCTTCGACAGTAGGTACAACATCTTGCGATATTGCCAACCCACTCATTTCTGCAACACCACAGACCCGACATGAGTGAATTTGTTCGATCACATTGCCATGGATAGTCTCTGGAATGAAAGAACGAATGATTAGTTTGTCGCCTATCGAAACAGGCTGTCCCTGAGCGGCGAGATCATCTGCAAGCCAGCGGTTAATGATGATCTCATCACCAATTGGTTTTTGCAGTAATTCACCATTCACATCAACAAGATCACCAGCAGGATGTGCTGTATCTTCGATTCCAAGAACCGTTGAATACGGAACACTTCCGGCAGGCGTCTTGCTTTCCTGATAAATCTCATTTGCAAGGAATACAAGTGAGGGAACACCTCCCAGCCCTCTCATTTCACGCTCTGCTGCAGCGTCCACAGCTGGCTCAAGGATCATCCTTCGACTGGTGAACCCTAGACCATCACCAGACATAGAACGCTCGAGCGAAAACCCCATATCAGTCAACGATGGTGCCAGGCACCGGCTTAGCTGTCCTACAAGAGATGGTGGACAGGACGGACCGGCAAAAAAAACTCCGTTCCTTTTATCGGGCCAGTCAAGAAGTTGTTCCGCAAGAGATAATGAAACTAACGCGACACCCGCTGGTGGCTCTGTTACAGAAAGGGAAAAATCCCCAACGCTCCCTGACGGAAGAATTCCAACAAGCACAACTCGGCGACTACGGCTGGCACCTTGCCGACGGCCGAGCGGCAGATCCGAGGGTACGACCGACCGTTCAGTAACACGCAGAATAACCGAATCTCCAACCTTCACGTCAAGTAAATCAACCAACGGTTGGCTTAATTGAACCCCTTTGCTAGTTGTCACTGGTATATCAAAGTTAAGCTTCGATGGTTGATCACATCCGAGCAATGTTGCTCCAGTGGAGACTCGTGACTGGCCACTGCGCATCGGCCGCTCCACAGTAATTTCTGTAAAAATGACCGGAACAAGATTCACGCCGCAGGCGGGAACGCCAGAAGTGACTTCTTTTTGCCACGATGCGGATAGCCTTTCTAAAAATTCTTTCTGAAAAGGTTCTTTCCCAACTACTGCACCAACAATGCCGCCTAATCGCTGGCTCGCCATGCGCCGAAGCCCATGCTGTATGGCATCCCCAACCCCCAAGCTCCCGCTAATCACCACACTGATTACAGTGACTATCGCAGCAAGAGCCACCAACTGCAGGAACCATTGGCGGGCACACCTACCCGACAACCCACAGGCTGAACGAACTGGGCGGAAATTACTGAGAAAAGGGTTCTTCATGCTACAAGGCGACCATCAAATAAATGCACACGACGTCCTTGTGGACATCTATCAACGCGTTCTGCAATGGATTCATCATGGGTGACAATACAAAGCAGACTGCCCGTTTCATCAACAAGTTCTGTAAGAACATCAATAACATGTACTGCTGAAATCGAATCGAGTTGGCCCGTTGGCTCGTCTGCAAGCAACATGGTCGGCCGCAATAAAAGAGCGCGAGCTACCGCAACCCTCTGACGCTCTCCACCAGAAAGTTCAGCCGGAAGATGACTTAGTCTATTTCCTAACCCTACGCGATCGAGTAAAAATCGTCCTCGCTGCACAAGAGAATCATTGACTCGCCCTCCTGCTAATGCTGGCACCAACACATTGTCGAGTGCTGTACAAGACTCGAGGAGGCAGTGGTCTTGAAAAACAAAGCCTACCTGTTGATTCCGAAACCTCGCTCGTCGGGTCACGCTTAATGCGTACGGATTTACTGAATCGAGTTGCACATTGCCTGAAGAAGGTTCTTCGAGTCCTCCTAAAATCGCTAGTAACGTACTTTTGCCAGAACCACTTGGACCCATGACAACAACCCGTTCTCGTTCGGCAACCGAAATACTCACGTCAGACAAAACGCTTAGTGAGCCAGACGGGGTTGGAAATGACTTTGATAATGATCGTGCTTCAAGCATGAGATATAAACCCCCGACTCAAGAGTTACTAGACAATTCCTACCCGTCACTATCTGGTAGTTGATAAGACTTCATCTGCTCGAGAATGTCTGCAGAAATTTTTACTGGCAAAGGCTTTCGACCATGTCGCATAAGGCATCTCACAACGACAACTGTTCCTGTCGCCACAAGACACCCCGACTTCTCAAACCGGAATTGGTATGAAAGGCTGCTTACCCCTCGTTTGCCAACGGCAATAAATACATCCAGATTATCACCAAACCGAACAGCCGTTTTGTACTCGGCAGACACTGAGACCCGAGGCCAACTGACCTCTATGCCTTGTGAACTCTCTTCACCTTTCGGCAACTCACAAAGAAGTGATGCTGCGTCTTTCGGACTGGTATCAACAACTCGTAATCCAAGTTTCCGAAGAAACTCGTGTTCAGCCGACTCCATCCAGAAAAAAAATGCCGAGAAATGGGCAATACCAGCCGCATCTGTGTCCCGAAACTCTACTATACGGCGACACCTAAACCATAAACTGGAGGTGGGTTCGCCTGTCATGTAAACCTACCGTCTCAATCAGCAACGTAGGGCAAAAGAGCCATAAACCGAGCACGCTTAATTGCTTGTGTAACAGCATGCTGACTCACGGCGGTACAACCAGTTTTTCGACGACCAATGATTTTGGCCTGTCTGTTCACCATCTTGCCGATGAGTTCAAGATCTTTGTAGTCCACATACATCGGCCGAGGACGAACCCCATCAATAAAAATGGGGTCTCTTCTCTTTGCTTTAGGCTTTGGTTTAGCGCGTTTACGGGGCGCCTTTGAAAACTTTTTTTTACCGGGCAGCGGACTCATCTAATACTTACTTTCACATCACGGTTATTCGTATCTTAAAGAGTCGGCATGGATTGCATGCCTGTTTCCGACTCGATCCCAAGAGGATGACTTCTTCTATGTCTTAAACTCACCTCATACTATCACAAACAAGCGTAACGCAGCGTTACCGTATTGCACGGGGGGCTTTCCCAATCGAGAAGCCCCCCGATTCACACAGATTTTTGCTTGAGCGTTCACTCAAATATCATGGCAGATTTCTAATATCGGTCGCCGTAGCCACCACGACCGCCGCCGCCGCCACCGCCGCCGTAACCGCGACCACCGCCACCGCCACCGCCACCGTAACCACGACCGCCGCCACCTCCACCACCTGATCGTGGCGTGCGTTCACGTGCTTCATTCACAGTCAGTGGACGACCGTTCATCTCGTGTCCGTTAAGAGCATTAACAGCAGCCTGCATGCCCTCATCAGATTCCATTTCAACAAAACCAAAACCGCGTGACCTACCGGTCTCACGATCTGAAATAACTTCAGCTGAGCTAACAGCACCGTGCTCAGCGAACATTGCCTCTAAGTCGGCAGACGTGGTCGACCATGGGAGGTTTCCCACGTAAATCTTCCGGGACATAAACCTTGCAACCTCAAAACCGTCGGGAGTTGAAAAAATAATCGACTGTGACTCACGCCAAACGCACAGGCCGCAACTCCCGGACGATTCGGAGTGCAAACGTGGATCGGTCGAACTGTCCTGTTGTAACACGCCAAGCAGGCACTGCCAACTCAAAACTCTTAGATTTGCTCCAGAAAAACGTTTCGATGAGTTGGGATTCGAAGCCGGGAACTACACGCGTGCACAATTAATGTAAGGCATCCAGAATGCCACCACTTAGAGGGGGTCTTTACTTGCCCGTCTTCGTGTAAAGTACCTAAAAGCACGGCATAATTCATTACGTTTGCAAAACCCTGCGTCAACTAGGCAGCCTCATTGATTAACGCCACACGAACATGCCCCTGCTGCCTGCACACGTTTCAATCCGAAAACGGACAGATCTCACAATGTCCAAGCTGCGGGGCATCACAGGTGCATTTGCTACTCAAGGCGAATGACAAATGGCGAACGTGCCCAAGCTGCAGCATTCTTTTCCAAGCTGCACCAAGTCAAATTGTGTCCTGTCCGGGTTGCCACACTAGCCAGATTCACGAGGACAAAGGTAATTTCGTCGAATGGGAGCGAGGCAGTGCAACTGTTGAACAGCGTTCTACCCTCAGTTACCAAGATAGATTTTTTCAGTCCGAGCATAAAACTCGTCAGACACTTTTCCGGCCATTATTGACCTGGTGGAAACGATGCCGCGTAGCAGTGGAGAAATTTTGTGTAATGTTCTGGCCTATTGATCTATTCACTTTTACCCTAGAAGAGAGACGCGCCTTACGATTAGCTGCACGGGACAGTTTTACATTCACCAAAATAACGGACCCTCGTCTTGCTAAATGGTTGAGCCGCCGTGGAGGACAATGGGCTATCAGCAAGCTCCAAACAATTCAACCTAACATTGCAAAACATTTAGTCCGAACCTCTGATGCTCTCCGGCTGAATGGAATTCAATACCTTGATGATTCTCTTGCCAGCGCTCTAGCAAACCATCGGGGACGCACCCTGTATCTAGATAACCTTCACCATATTGATATTGAAGTCCTTGAAATCTTAGTGCGGCACACTGGTCGAGGACTATCACTCAGCGGCCTCAACAATCTATCAATACAAGAGGCTGCTATCCTCTCAAACTACCGAGGCAGACTTTCTATAAATGGGCTCGCGAACCCAGACTCCGCGACACTGGCTGCTCTTGTCCAACATTCAGGCAAAAGCATGTCTTTTAGTTCACTCAAGAATCTATCGCACTCACAAGCCAAGCAATTTGCCAGATACAAAGGCGACCTCTACCTTCGAGGGCTTCGTGAAATCCCTCGTGAAGCTGATTCAGAATTTGATAATTTTTCAGGCAAAATTGTATTAAAGCATCACGAAAGGCATCCGCTATCTCATATGGCTGCAGTTGATAACCAATCGGGCAACACCATGACACATATTGGACTTTGGATTGTAATCGCTGCCTGTGTGACAATTCTCTTCCTCTTATTAATATCTGGACTCAAAAGTTTCTAGGCGGGATCTTCCTTAGAATTACTCTTTACTTCGCTTAACGAGACAACTCTGGGGCGAGCCACATACCCCAGTCTCCTGTTTTCCCATCGCCCGCGTCTTCTGTAGCCAGAATAATTTCATTCACCCCCGTGAGACTAATGTCGTACGACTCTATCCTGCCGGGTCGAACAACAGGTGACCGAAACACTTCTCTACCATCAGAGTAAATCACAAAGACAACCGAGCCAGCTCGCTGACTCGGAAGGCCACATTCCCCCCGAAGTCGCTGCCACACGCCGTCGAGGGCATAATGATATACAGATGGCGCATGTGCATAGATTCCCGTTTCAAAGAGTTTTCCGGCAGACTCAAGCCACGGATTCTGACGTGGCAAATTATCATATGCAGGCTGAAGCCAGCCTACGGCAGCACGTTCCGGTTCGGCTTGTGAAAGAAGCAGCGATACCACTGTTTCAGCGACACTATCTGGTCGTACTGTTTTTCGATTCTGTACACGACCTTGCAGCACAGCCGTGGCATACTTAGATATCCTTTTGTTTTGTGGGACAAATTCCCTCGCGGCTTCGATACCTTGTTCAGCCAGTGCCTTTGAAAAATCTTCTAGCTGAAAAAGACACTCCATAACCGTGATATCGGCAGTGCCATTCTCTTCAACTGCATAGGGAAACTCAATTTTTGTAACCGCACCGTTGGCATGACAAGCAACTATCCTTAAGCTTGCCGACTTCCCAGCTATTAGATCTTTACAAACAATGCTGAATCGACCTTCTTGATCTAACGCTGCTGTAGTTGCCGAGGCATCATAATCTCCACGACCGTCAGGATCGAGGTAACAGACAAGTCCATATACTGGCGGCATTCCGTGAATTTTGCCTCCAACTCGAAATGAGTCCAGATCCTCACCCAAGACAACTGAGAGATCATCAAACGTTGCCATTCCCGTGTCTCCAAAATTCTTGGTAGAACTTGAGAATTGTGGGTGTGAAGCGAGCCGTAACGCGTGAGCACGGGACAAGAATGTGCCGCTACCTTCATTCCTTACCTCTTCAGCGTATGTACGATTCCCGCTACCCATTAACGCCGTACCGTCGGCAACTTCATCTGCATCACCACGACAATGCGGGAGACCCAACGCATGTCCAAGTTCATGGGCTATACCCCCGATAAATATCGAATTATGCTTTCCTAAAGAAATACGGCCATACTCACGATCGGTAATTACCGGCACTTCTTTGACAAGATTTGTCACATCAAGTTCTTGACTATCGACTTGCCAAGCTACCCCTCTTCGCCAATCCCCGCCAGCGTAATAAGGACTTTTATGGTAGAAATTTTTTTTTTCTGAATTCCACTCTGCAAGATTTGTAAAAATCATGACAGTCTCCTGATTTACACGAATTCCTTTTCTTCTTAGAACCGGTTCGCACTCTTTCTTGATTTTTTCCCCGTCTGATTTTTGATAGTCCCGCCAGTCATTCGCACCAACAACTTCGTGTATCACCAACTCACCATCGGACTGCATGTCGAGGTTGAACGAGCGCTTTCCGAGACCATGCCGCCACATTTCATTACGATAAAAGTCTTGTATATGAAGCATGGTTCGCTGCAGCCGATCACGATACCCGGCTGGGAAATCTCTATCACGGCAGCGCCAGGCAATGATATGCAAGAGCCTTTGACTGTACTGCTCTTCTTTGTCTTGCCAGGCTTTGAGAATTTCCCTTGCAGCCTCAACCTCACACCGCACCTCATTGCCGATCGCAGTTGGCAGTGCCTCTCCAACAACAATCAGCATTGAGCACAATACGAGACCAACAATGTGGAATGAATAGTAGTTCAACCGAGAATCCTTTCGCTCCCTTGCAGTCATACCGCAATCTTCAGCAACAGCCACGGCATCCGAACAAAACTTTTTGGGGGAATTCCTAAAATCTAAATCCAAAGAATTAGGGGGACTGACGTTATTCTTGCCTAATCCTATGCCTAAATACTACCGGTAGTTGTTACACAAAGTAATCAGGATAACGAAATCCCAGATGGCTTATTACAAACAATGTTCACATAAACCGGGATTATTGGGCTCAGAATCTAGATTCAGACAAATAGTGCCTGCAGCACCAACGGCGTTCAATCAGCGTCTCTCTAACGAGTCGCCACTAACGCACTGTACAGAAATCGAACTTTTTTCTTCCCGTACGTCCTTAGGAATTTTGCTCTCGCTCGCTTCGTTTCAAGCAAACCTGCAGATTTACAAAACGCAATCATAATAGTAACAAATACTAAAGGCTTGCCCAAAGCATTTGCAACGGATTGTTCGGACCGGCCCACCGCATACCGCTCCACACGCCTCGCTGTCTCGAGTAGTTGCTGAAGCCTCATGTCATCCAGATCAGCAAGGGCCTTTCTTGCTCTTAATTTGACCTGAGGTGTCATATGCAATGTCTTTTTCTGAAGGTTATTCATCGCTATCCCAATGGTTTTTGCGTGAATGCCAAACCCTTTTGCATACAAAACGAGGCAGACAACCCGAGATGTCCACACCAGGAAGGTTTCTGGGCACATGGCCTTCAACGGCCAGCCTTTCGACTCAACATTTCGCAGCAGAAAGTTTTCACAACAACTTCAACACAACTAGAAGATTAATACGCACTGATACCTCCATTTGTTCGACCAGCATGCAGTCGCTCAATTTCTGCATAAAAGTTACAGAAACACAACCATACCTGGGGACAAAACACACAGAGGTGTTTCGAGAAATTTATACTGCACACGAAATAAATTCAGCCTGGAGGGGACCAACAGCCACAAGTGGCTCATCATTGCACCCGTCCCGACAGCATCTGTGGGTTGTCGGCTTAAGCATTTCTTTACCCACCACGTGACAAACAGGGCTCACTTTGGCCTGTCCTTTATGAACCTTCGAGAATTACATCACGTCGTGAACGACGGAGCAGCAACTTGTTCTCTTCATATTTTCACGCATCCTTAGGAACACCTTGCTTCGCTGGCAAATTCTTCATGCCAATAAAACATTTGACCGTTCATCAATTAGAAGGCAGCCCAGACATCTCCTATTATTTCCCAAGAACACTCATGACTTGCCATAATTTCTTTTGCTTTCACAGTCAGAACCTCTTCACGAAGGCTGATTTTTTCAACTCGCCATCTCATCAACACGACCATGAGTTCCTCGTCTATCTTTTGTAGACCGTAAATCCCCAAGTACTTTCCACGAAAACATACAATCGCCTCAGCTACCTCAGGACACATTTCCTTGAGACCATCGAGAAAAATTGCCCGACCTTTGAATTGAACAAGCTTGCTTACTGCGATCTCATCGATGCTCTCCAGACCATTGAGAACTAAGGCCCTACCTCCAAATGCTGCCAACTCATTGGCTGTTCCTGATTCAAGATTTGTTATGCCATTTAGTGAGAGTAAGGAACCTGAGAATGCTGCGAGCTCCCTTGCTGTATTCTTATCTACTGACAATAGACCATCTAACAGAAGTCCTGCCTGGGTGGCCTTCGCCAACTCATGAGCCGTCTCCTGATCAACTGATGAGACATAAGGGAATATCAAGTTGGCTGCACCCTCCTCACTTTCTGCCACCAAACGAGACGCACGGGGTGCTGTTAAAACCTCAATCTCATACTCTTGTCCAATAGCACTCAAGGCTACACAAGCTATAAATGCCATTGCCATGGACTGAATTTTACTCATGCCACTATTCCACCCTACCTTTTTGAAATAAAAAATGATTGAATTGAATATAAAAATTTTGTGTCTCATTCTCATACCATTTGCCTGAGTAGCAGACACCTGGCTGCTAAACACTATTTAATATCGGCATACCAACCGACAATTCTGCCACTTCCATAATGCGTCGAATTATATTTTACGTCGATCTCCATAAGCTACATTTCCGTCAATGCACTTTCTTTATCTACCGAGGGCTGAGGCACGTTACTACTCTCAATAAAAACACTCGCACCACCTCACTTCGCTTTGATTTCAGCAGCCTTCCGCATTTTTTCCTAAAGTGATTTGGTGCATATATCTACGCATGAAAACCACAATGTATAGCTATGCGCCGGGGCATTTCTCACCTTTCTTGAATCGGCATCTGTAAACGCGCGCTGACATGACTACTATTCGTTAGTTAACAAATTTCTAGAGAGGTGTCGCTATGTGTATTGCCTGTGTTGCATTGATGGCTGCTGCGATGTTTTTTATGGTCGTAGTTGTGTTCAACCCATTAAAAAATTAAACACGAGACAGACTCTTACAAGGATTCATAATTTACGCTGTTTTCAATTGATGTTCGATCGTGTGCGGTACCGAAACCAATTTGCCTCAGACGGTAACACAGCAAATTTTAGGTGATATAAAAGCACTTTCATTCTTGGTGCCTTTGGGTAATCCAGCTAAGCGAGCTCCACTTCTGATTCTACTGGCTTCTGCAAAACCATCCCGTGTGTCCAGAGTGTCCATTTCCAACAAACTGCACTTTGCAAGTTTTCTGGATACATAATGATCACGTTGCATAAAATCTATCTCTTCACCTGCTTTGAACGCGGAGCTTACTATGAATGATGAACAAAACATTTACGCCAGCAACTCGAACGAGACCAAGGAAATCGATAGGAAAACCATAGCGACCCTTGAGCAAGAACAGTCTCTCTCGGACATCCTTGATAAATTTTGCGAAGACAACAAATAGTCATTTCACTCCTCATCTCGGAATTACTTTTCGGAAATTGTGGGTAAACCCTTACACACACCTTGCAAACAAGTGAACGCTTTGCCAACACAACAAAACCAGATGATGACACAACAACAAACTACAGGTTTTTTTGTGTTGGCTCTCGTGCATTAACTTAACGCCGTCGAATCACCTCTATTCAAAGGCTTCTGAGCACGAAAGAAAAACAGTGGGCCAAAGCAAGAAACCCATTAGCAACTCTTGCACTACTTCCGTAGGGTACACAATGAAAGAACCGCTTAGACTTCCTGCGAACTCGGAGGTTCAAAACTTGGCCCAGTTGGTGCGCCTTCCTGATCATCAAATTGAGTCGGAAGTCGTCGCTTCTGATTTGGTGATTCCACGTGGCGACTTTTGAGCTCACCAGTCACATCGAGATCACGGGAAATAGTCGACCACTGCCGTCGTAGTTCAGAAAGACTTTTTCCAACTCGCAGCCCCACTTCAGGCAGTTGTTTTCCGAAGAGCATTACTGCGATGACACCGATTACTACTAACTCAAGCGGACCAAGACCAAACATATTTTCACCAGCGAGTATGTCGTCTGACTAATTTTATCCAACCCCAAAACAAAGGGCATCTACCTACAAGTACTTATGAAAGCTTGCTTCGTCCCTCTTAATCCTGAGTGTTTGTAGCGTCTTGGCTTTGTCCTGCTGATGGGCTTATACGCTCTTCATCAGAAGAGTTAATTCCTCGTTTGAACTCAACGATACCTTCACCAAGCGAACGCATAACCCGTGGCAACCGGGTGCCAAACAGCAAGAGCACAATTCCCGCAACAATGATTAATTCTGTTGGTCCAAGGCCAAAGCCAAACATAATAGGACACCTTTCCTGTACCGCCAAATTTATTTCCTGTACCGCCAAATTTACCAACATCTATCTGTGGTCTTTGACGAAGAACGACCCACAAACATCTCGTAGTCTGTAAGACCATTTCCTTACAAATGATAACTTACGGAATAATGAGGTCAAATTGCTACTTACCTCACCCTATGGCCGTTGCTCAGGTACTGACACCGCCAACGAGCTTTCAACCCCAGCAACTACAGTACTAATACCGATAGACATCGTACAGACTGTGGCTTCACTGGATTTTGTTAAGAATGACACAAAAAGCCCCCACCGTAACGGTCACGGTGGGGGCACGCACGAGTTCTCATACTGAGCCAAACAATTTTGACTCAAAGCAACATCTGAGTGTCTCAGAAGTTCGCATCAGCACCAGTATCAACATCACCGACCATATGCAGGTGATCGTGATCAATGTAGACAACTTCTTGGGTGTCCTCATCAATCAGAGTGTGTGGAACTGGCCAGCCAACGCGTTTTATCTCTTGGAAATAGACGGTGCATTTATAGTTGGCATGATGCAACTGGGCAGGACCGACAAGCGGATAGTGCCTCGGTGGATCTACATAATCCGAGATCTTATGCTTTGTAATGCGCACATTATTTCGCTGAGTTTCGAACAAGAAAGGCCACGGACCTTGAACAGGCCTCGCCTTTTCTAACGCTCTCATTACTTCATCATCGCTAGGCTCATCGAGGGCCTCACAAGGACCACCTGGAGCAATCGGACCCAAAACAGGAGCCCGCTCATAACGTTCATAGTTCCAGAACTTGTCTTCCTTAGATTTCTGGATCCCGACAGGAACCGGGACAGGGATCGCAAGTGGCCCAAGATTCGGGCCTTGGGCAGTAAGCCAAAAACAACCCGTTTGAGTCACAGAAATCGGTGCTAGAAAAAGTGTCATAACCAACAGTTTCGATAATCGTTTCATCAAATTGTCCTCGTACGTAATGTGATAAAAACATCACTAATGAAAGTATCGACTTTAAGCATCAGGCAACTTGCGTCTAGTTTTTTGATTCTCCTGATTTGACAGATACGCCGGAAACGAAAAAACCCGCCCGAGAAAACACCCGGGCGGGTCATTAGGAAGTGCACTTTTAAGGGTGCAGACTGAAAACTCATCAACCGTAACCACCACACGGAACACAAGATTGCTTACCGATGGTGGCTGTGCGCGTGCCGCTCATCGAAATCGACATACCACCAACCGTCGTCCCACTCGAGCGAAACCCGACGCCAGCCAAGCGGAACCTGTGGATAGGGATAAAACGGGCCAATATAGGGCCACGCAGCCGGTGAATACTGCGTTGGATACTGCAGAGCAGCATAGTTTGGAGAAGAGGCGTAGCTTGGCCAGGCGTAGTTTGGCACATTGGGACCATCACCCCGCATCGGGATTGGAGGTGCCCCTACACCAACAGCACCCATGGGACGCGGCATGCCACCAGCCATTCCTTGCATAGGCATAGATGGCGGCGGCCCACTCGCCTGAGTCGGCGCCTGAGTCGGCGACTGAGCCTGAGCCGACCCCTCATAAAATTTCATTGATCCGGGAACAACCTGTTCACCACCAATCATTTCCTGACGAGACATTGAACGCATCCCTACAGGCTGAATCGGAGCAGAAGACGACATACCAATCGGGCGAGGTGTTTCTGCCATGCGGGCCGGCACTCTCACAGAGGGTCCGACTGGCCGAGCCGCATTCCCATCCGTCCAGGCCACCTGCCTTGCCGGATTGGGGGCATACTCTGCGCTTTGTATCTCGCGAGCAGGTGCCGCCCGCTGGCGAGGCTGCCGAACACCGGCATCATTCCAGGCACGCTGAGGCAGTGCTAAATTTGACTGACTACCAGACGACCGTGAGGCCACAACGAGTCTGTTAACAACCCGCTCAACACCGGCTGTTGACTCAGCCAAACCAACTGCTGACGCAATATTCTTGGCATCTGATACCTCACCTTCAAGCCAAATGGTTCCCTGCTTCGCACGAACTTTGACGCGATATCCATCAAGTGTGCCTGAATCTCGCAAACGGACTGCAACGCTTTTTGCGATATCTTCGGCATGGACAAACCCAGAAAAGCAAGTGACACAAATTGCCACAACTAAACAGGTGAATTTTCTAATCGACATTTTCAAGCCTCCTTGCAAATTAAAGCCCGCATGGCAGCAGCACTTTGAAGCCATCCGGCAACACTTCCATGAAGGTAGTTTCGGCAACGGATGGTAACAAAAAGGAGTTTTTTTCCGATTCTACGGAAAAAACGTGGCAGGCTAACAAGGGGCTGGGTAGGAGACGGGGGATACGAAGAACAGCGAGTGTTGCAGGGCCACTCACTCAGTCGTTCGTCGTTTGGGTAGCTCAATAATTACGATCATTGTCATTAAAGTAAGAGTGACGGCACTCGTTGTCGCTATTCCTGGCCCAAGCTGTAACGAGATACCACACACCGTACCCATGAGCCCAAGAGCTGCTAGACACGTCCACTGCCCGGTCTGCTCATACGGTGTACCTTGTGTGAACCGAGTTGCACCGGCTACGAGGAGGCCAACCAGCTGCAATAGTCCAACAAGGCAAAACAGGGGATTTGCGGCAGCTACCCCGAAACATAGATACATGAACAGACCTCATGAAATAATTCCAAACGCTATTTCAATGACCGTAACGACTTTCGCGTAGCAGCACTATAGCAAGTCATGCTCGACAGCACCTTTGCCTCCAACTAATCAGTGACAACACTTTTCAGCTTATTTTCGAGATCTGTCACCAGAATGTTCCGCTCGAGAACAATACCCTCTTTATCAAGAAGAAGCATTGTTGGAAGCGTCAGCACACCAAGATCTTCAGCTAAACGGCCGTCAAGCCCTCCCGGCTCGTAAAGCTGTGGCCAATTCAATGGTCTCTTTGAAAGAAACTGCTGCAGTGCTGCTTTGTCTTCATCTAGAGCAATACCCACAACCACAATTTCACGCTGATACTTTTCCTGAAGTTCACGAATACGTGCTATGTCAACTTTGCACGGCTCGCACCAGGTTGCCCAATAATGAACGAGAACGGGCTTACCTTTAAATTGTTCCAAGGTAATTGGCTGACCATCAATTGTTGTACCACTAAGATTCAATGGTTTACCAACAGCCTGCAGCCGACGAAGTGCCCCACTGGCTTTACGCGCCGATGCTGAAGATGGAAAAGTTTTGACTATCTGTTGATACCGCTGTATTGCGGCCTCTTCCTGACCCGAAAATTCATCTGCGATGCTGATTTGGAGCATTGCCTCTGCCGCATCTTGAGCGTCTGGGTATGCCTCTACAAATGCGGCCAATTCCTCAAGCCAGACTCTCTGCACTTTCTCAATATCGGCATCTGGTTCCTGCATACTGGTTGCGTATCTTGCAGAGGCCAAGCGAAACGCAAGAAACGATTTAAGAAGATCACCTGTCGGCAGACTCTCAGACAGCTTTTCCAGCTGATCAAGTGCGTTTGGCATGGTTCCTTCCTGCGCGGCGGCAGCTAGTGTCTCAGCCAACTGCCGGAGCCAGAATTCCTTTTCATCCCCTTCGGCACGCTGGGCGACCTCATTGAGAATCGTAACCTGCTTCCCAATCAATTTCGCAATATCGGCACGCTCTGCTTTTTGCATCTCCTGTTCAATCGCTCGCAACTGCTCAAGAAACGGCTGCAATGTTTCAGACGCTGTTCCCGCCTGGAAGGCCGCACTATCAATTTTTGGAGAAAAAACAGATAGAGACTCCTGCATTTCTCCAGATAATTGAGGAAGGGCGAGTGGTCGCCAGACTGAGCCAAAGCGAACAAGAGATCCAACAAAAACTTGCCCACCACTTCCACTCACTGCCTCAGTTAGAGCAACAACATTGTCATACGCCGTAATGTCTGCAGCTGCACCGTCTGGTGACTTCGGAATGATACCTGGCAGGCCTGCCAACATCGCTGTCCATTGCGTTTGAGGAGTCACTTCTTTTTGCTCTTGCGAGAGCGACTTAAAACGCTTTCTCGCATCTGTTACCTGAACACGCACTTGAGCAAAAAGTTCTTCTGGAAAACCTATTTCATTAAGTTCCGCATCAGACGGAAGCAGTCGATCAAAAATTGCTGGTTCACGATCAGCTAAGGCTCTAACAATTTCTGCCGTAGCTTCTTCAGCAGATAGTACCTTCCATTCATCAATACTGCCGTCTTCATTTGCATCAATACCCCAACGCGACCCAGCAACCCCAAACCAGCGGCATTGATCTGGATTCGTATTGTGGTCAGTATCAATATCCCGATATACCTCAAGACCATCTTTACAGTAACTCCACTGATCAACCACACGATCACTATTGGTATCAGCAAACCGTCGTAGCAAAATCCCTTGCGCAGAACGGACAACCCACGAGGTCATACCGTTCGCCTTCTCCATCAACAGTGTTGCGGCCTTGGCTTCCTGCTCATCGGGAATGTCATAATCAACAAACTGCTTCGGCTTGAGCCCAAGCGCATATTCCACACTGGGCTGCGCAGCGAACACAAAATCCGAAACGAAGAAAATGAGGCAGCAGACCACAGAAACACGGCCAATCAAGAATCGAATACGACAACCAGACGCACAGTAACCTGCCATGGGATTAGGACTCCTTATTTTGAGCATGAGCAAAACTTCCACTTGGGAGCCTACCCTGAGACGGGGATTGCCGTCAGCGCCGACTTTGAGGTGGCCTCGGCAACGTAGAAATTGACGACCGGTTGCAATCGAACATCACGGGAGGTTAGTTTGCAAAGGGAAATCTTTGATTTCGTGCTGCGCGCGTAGCTCAGTTGGTTAGAGCGCCACCCTGATAAGGTGGAAGTCCCTGGTTCGAGTCCAGGCGCGCGCACTCTGTTGGAACATCAGCCCGAATAGGGTATCGTGTCAACTATCCGATATTTAAGTAACACCGCGTTTGAGAAATATTACCGCGGGGACGTAGCTCAATTGGGAGAGCACCGCCTTTGCAAGGCGGGGGTTGAGGGTTCGAGCCCCTTCGTCTCCACTTTATACACCTCCAAAACCATATAACCACTCACAGACCGCTCAGGTTCCTACGGACACAATGACGACGAAATCAAGTGGTCATTCTGGGGTTTCAGATTATGTCACCGGTCTTCAGACACGGAACGAACTCGAGGCATGCTTGCAGCTCCAGTTCAATCATAACGGCAGCCAACTGCCAGCCCTTGTTGTATTAGGTATCGACGTCGTTGGGTTAAAACACGTTAATGATACTCGTGGTTTTCTTGCTGGTGACACATACCTAGCGGCGGCAGCAGCAAAACTTATTGATGCAACAACTCACAGCCAACTCCAATCACGACTTGGTGGTGACGAACTCACAGCAATTTTTCTTGGCAGCCAAGCCCTTGAACACGCAACCACTGCAAAAGAAAAATTACTGGCATGCCCAGAACCTCCACAAGTTCGCTGCGGCATCGTTGCTGCCGTTGCGAATGACACCGCTGCCTTACTGATTGAACGTCTTTACATTGCGATTCGAAAAGCCTGACGTAGCAACACAACTCCCACCTTGTCCCTTCCCGCCTTTGCACACCCCGGATATTACCTATGCCCTCTGCAATTCAGTCGAACGCGCCATCAACTTCGACACGACGAGATGATATTCGTAATGTGGCAATTATCGCACACGTTGATCACGGGAAAACAACTCTCGTTGATTGCCTCCTCCGGCAGAGTGGTCAATTTAGAACAAGTCAACTGGAAAAGGAACGCATCCTCGATTCTGGTGACCTCGAACGAGAACGCGGCATTACGATTCTTGCTAAAAATATTGCGATTCAGTGGCAAGGCATGAAAATCAATATCATTGACACCCCCGGGCATGCCGATTTCGGGGGTGAGGTCGAACGAGTTCTTCGGATGGCCGATGGGGCTGTCGTGCTGGTCGACGCTGCAGAGGGCCCTATGCCGCAAACCCGCTTTGTTCTTGGAAAAGCCCTTGAAGCTCGTCTTCGTCCTGTTGTGATTATCAATAAGATTGATCGTCCAGATGCACGTCCGCACGAAGTACTTGACGAAATCCTGGAACTTTTTCTCGAACTTGGTGCCGATGATGATCTGGCCGACTTCCCCTACCTTTTTGCATCAAGTCGAGATGGCTATGCCTCTGATGACGAAACCTGCCGTGCCGGCTCTATGCAGCCATTATTGGACTTAATTGTTGAAAAAATCCCAGGGCCCGTTGTTGATGACGAAGGACCTCTGCGGATGCTTGTGACGACACTCGACTGGTCTGACTACGTCGGCAGGATTGCTGTTGGACGAATCGAATCTGGGAAATTAGTCAAAGGTGGAAGTATCCTTCGTTCAACATCGGACGGCAGTCTTTGTCCAGCAAAAACAACAGGCCTACAGGTATTTGACAAACTTGGGCGAGTTGATGCCGAAGAAGCAACTGCTGGTGATATAGCAGCAGTGAGTGGAATCGAACCCATTGAAATTGGTGATACGCTTTGCTGCACTTCTGATCCACAGCCACTGGCACGGCTAGCTGTTGATGAGCCCACCTTAAACATGGTGTTTGGCATCAATACATCACCGCTTGCTGGACGCTCTGGAACATTTTTAACCACACGGCATCTTCGTGAACGACTACTCAAAGAACTGGAACGCAATGTCGCTTTACGAGCTGAACAAATTCCTAACACAGAACAGTTTTCGGTCTCCGGGCGTGGCCTTCTCCACCTGTCTGTATTGATAGAAACAATGCGAAGAGAAGGATTCGAGTTATCTATTGGCAAACCAAGAGTCATCTTACGAAAAGAAGAATCTGGGACCCTCGAACCATTTGAGACGCTGGTTGTTGAGGTTCCGCAGGAAAAGCTAGGACCGGTTATGGAACTCGTTGGCGCTCGACGTGGTCAACTCTCCCATATGGGCTCACGCGGAGACTTTACACATGCTGTGTTTTCCATACCAGCCAGAGGCCTCATTGGGCTCCGAACTCGTGTACTGAATGCTACGCAGGGAACTGCAGTAATGCATCACCGATTTGAGTCCTGGCAGCCGCTTGAAGGCGAAGTCACTGGCCGAGCTAATGGCGTACTTATTTCCATGGTACAAGGGAAGGCAATTGCTTTTAGCCTGGATAGTCTCCAACAACGTTCTGAATTATTTGTTAGTCCTGGAGACGATGTCTACGAAGGCATGATTATTGGTGAAAACGCTCGTAGTGATGACATGACTGTAAATCCAACAAAAGAGAAAAAACTGACAAATATGCGGGCATCGGGTAGCGACCGAAACATTCTCCTGAAGCCGCCTCGAAAAATGTCACTCGAGGAATCACTTGAATATATTGAAGAGGATGAACTAGTCGAAGTGACTCCCGAAGCCATTCGACTCAGGAAACTTCTCCTTGGTGAACACGAGCGACGCAAGCACGCCCGCAAAAAATCGACTTCCTAGAATCAATTAAAAGGGCAGGGGGGGCACGAGAACCCATTCGAAACAATGTGCCCAACGCACAGCAGTCCCGTTTTGCCCCAAGAAAATTCGGCCTCAAAGTTGAACGGTGACAATACTACGTTCTGCCTTAGGCTCCCGTTCCAGAAAAGCTGTAGACTTTTCCAAGTTGGACTAATTCAACATCTTTAATACCACACGCAGCCAACTCGTCAGCAATTTGCTCTGCATAGCGTGGTTTCCGATGTACCACAATCCAGCGAACCTCGTGCTTCAATTTCTGTAATTCATTTACAAATGTTTTTGTACAATGGTGGCCCGATTTTTCTGCCAAATCTTCAAGCCGGTTCGGGAAACTTATTTCTAAAAAAACTGCATCAAGTCGGTCCAATCCATTCAGGTATTCCCAAAACTCTTTTGTCGGCCCAGTATCTGATGGAAATGCAACGACCGATTTGCCATCATCAACAACAAGACCAAGTGTTGGAACAGCATGCGACACAGAGATGGGAGTCATCACCAATCCACCCCGTTTTACTGGCATCCCTGCCTCCAACGGTGTTGTAACCAGAAACGGATCGTCTGGCGTCGAGAGTGCAAGAAAGTCAGGCCAAATGCGACCGTTAAACAAGTCCTTCTGAAGAAACTCAAGAACACCAGCACCAGCGAGAACCTCTATACTTTTCGGACCAGTTTCGTAGACATTTTCCAAAAGAATGGGCAACGTCGCGATGTGATCAATGTGCTGATGAGTGATGAACACGTACTCAACCTGCTGCTGCCTATTTAGATCTGAAAGAAGACCAATCGACCCCGCGTCGATAGCAACTTGTTCGTTTATCAGATATGTAACCAAAAACTGCCTATCTGAGGGAGGCTGGCTCGAAGGTAATAATTCAACCCGCATATCAAAGCCTTCTACTTATAT
>Ga0315315_10001824_pt1 | contig 19533 bp, 10 predicted proteins | sample M140m3416metaG_FD_203699 | JGI IMG/M metagenome (GOLD analysis project Ga0315315, IMG submission 203699) | Ammonia-oxidizing marine archaeal communities from Monterey Bay, California, United States - M1 40m 3416 | ecosystem: Environmental > Aquatic > Marine > Intertidal zone | place: USA... | reverse complement strand
CGCATCCCAATCCGCAACCAACGCCGACACCGACACCAACACCGACGCCAACACCAACACCAACAACACCACCACCAACAACACCAACGCAACCGCAGCCACCACCGCGGCGCGCCACACCCATCCAGGGAGGGCCGATACAGCCGCCAGGAGGAGGCTGCTGTCCAGGGTGCACGTGGGCTGCACTGTGGCGGTCTACTGGCCGGACGACGGGGAGTACTATCCCGCCAGGGTCACTGGCAGGGCCGGAGGGTCCCAATCGGTCTACACCCTAATTTACGATGACGGGGAGGTGGAAACCATCGACCTGGCCGGGGAGAGGTTCCGCTTCGTTGGGGCCGCCCCCGGAAGCAGTGAGGAGGGCAGCAATCAGGAGGAGGGCGAGGAGGAGGAGGAGGAGGCCGCAGCGGGCGGCAGAGGCGCGGGAGGAGGAGGAGGCAGAGGAGGCAGGAGGGCCGCCGCCGGCCGCCGCCGCGTCGTTGCCGAGGACGAGGAGTTCGAGTTCGATGACGAGGCGTCATCCGAAGAGGAGGCGTCCGCCGACGACGGCTCCGAGGAGGAGTTCGTCTTCGAGGACACCGACGAGGACGACGACGAGGAACTGGACGAGGACGCCCTCATGGTGACGGACGAGGACGAGGAGGACGGGGCCAGCGCCAGGGGGGCGGGAAGGAGGAGGACTAGGAAGGCGGCCGGTGGAGGAGGTGGGGGGGGGGGGGGGAGAAAGTCGGCCAAGAGGCTGAGGGTCACCCGCGAGGGCGGAGGCAGGGGGACCAGGGCCTCCTCCGGCGCCACACCGGCGGCAACGACGGCGGCGCCGAAGAACGGCGCGACCTCCTCCTCCCGCGCCTCCTTCATCACCCCCCCGGATCGGCCGGCCAGCAGGAAGGCCCAGGCGGCCGCCAAAAACTCCTTCGCCGACTTCGCCCTGGACCCGGAAGCCGCCGCAGCCGAAGACGCCGCCCCGGCGGCGGCGGCGGCGGCGGCGGCCCCGACCCCCCGCCCCGTCACCCAGTCCCAGGCCCAGTCCCAGTCCCCCCTTCCCCCGGTCCCGGCGGGACGACCGGAGGGACAACCGGCGGGCCCCTTCGTCCGCCCCGCCAAGCCGCTGGACAGGGTGGTCAACCCCGCCGGAACGCACTGGCACAACCACCTCAGGTTCCTCCACCCGAGGCACGTGGCCGACGCCCAGGGGAGGACACCGGAATCCCACCCCGGCACGTACGATCCCCGCACCCTCAGGGTGGACTACGGAGAGATCGAGAGGGTCAGGGGCGCCAAGATCACCCCCGCCGCCAGGCAGTGGTGGGACATCAAGGCCAGGTACGCCGACACCCTCCTCCTCTTCAAGACGGGCAAGTTCTACGAGATCTTCCACCACGATGCCGACGTCGCCGTCCGGGTCCTGGGCATGATCTACATGAAGGGCTGCGACGCGCACGCCGGCTTCCCCGAGCAGGCCTACGGCAGGTACTCGGCCAGCCTCGTCAGGGCAGGCTACAGGGTGGCCAGGGTCGAGCAGACCGAGACCCCCGACATGCTCAGGGAGAGGAAGAAGCGGACCAAGGGACCCAAGCCCCAGGTCGTCAACCGCGAGGTCTGCTCGGTCATGACGGCAGGAACCAGGACCTTCTGCTACCTGGACAGCCAGGACGCCCTCCGGGGGGAGCAGGAGGACGCGGCTGGGGGAGGGGGAACGGGACCCCTGCTGACCATCAAGGAGGCCCTCATCGAGGCCGGAGGCGGGGAGGGGGACGGGGAGGTGAAGCCTGTGTGCGAGTATGGCGTCGCCATTGTCGACGCGGTCCGTGGATCCGTGACCCTCGGCCAGTTCGCCGACGACGTCCTGCGAAGTCGCATGGTCACCCTCCTCGCCACCTTTGCCCCCTCGGAGGTGAGAGCATGGGATCGTTCGCTCGCTCGTTTTTGCTTCGTGCCCCACTCGTGGTGGTTTTGGTTTTTGTTCTGGCCTTGCGTGCGACGGCGCCCCTCGCCGTGCCACTCTTTTTAAACTCACCTTGCTGCAACCAACCCCCCCCCACCCCCCACCCCCAACCGATTCCTCTCTTCTCGCAGATCATCGTCGAAGGCGGCACCGGCGGAGCCTCCGATACCCTCGTGTCCCTCCTCAAGTCGGCCTGTCCTTCCGTCCCCTTGAACAAGGTGAACCAGAAGGAAACGCTCCCTAAATCAACCGCGATTGACGTCAAGGACCGGAAGCGGATAGAGCGACCCTCACCCTCTCTGCAGCCCTGGGACGTCGACGAGACCCTCACCGAGATCCATAGGAAGGGCTACTACCCCCGAGCATCAAGGAAGGACACCGCCAAGCACGACAAGAGCGACCCCGTGCAGGGAACTGCGCGTTGGCCCGAAGTGCTAAGGGCCTGTGTGCAGGGAGGGGCCTCGCTCGCCCTCTCGGCCTTCGGCGGCGCTCTGTTCTATCTTCAGAGAGGCCTGGTCGATGATGAGATCCTTACGATGGGGATTGTCAAGCCGTACATCCCGCCCGCCACATGCGGGGCAGCCTCTGACTCCTGCGCTGCGACCGAACAGCTCGAGAATCTCTTCACGCAAGAGCAGAGGGAGAGTAGCGGACTGGAAGCGCCCGCCCCGAGGAATGAAAACGGGAACAATGTCGCCTTCTCATCTCTTGAACGCGACCAGGCAGAAGTAATCGCGATGGAGGCCCAGATCGATCACATGGCGCTGGATGGCACAACATTGGCCAACCTGGAGATACTGTCCAATGCTCATTCTGGAAAGGCAGCGGGAAGCCTCTGGTCCAAGATATCCTTTGCCAAGAGCCCTCACGGTAGTCGACTTCTTCGTGCGTGGTTGCTGCGACCGCTGTTCCGTAAGGTCGACATTGATCGACGGGCGGACGCAGTTGAGGAACTCATCTCGGGTGCCCCGGCTGCAGCCTTGGCCGAGTCTCGTTCGGCGCTCGCAAAGATGGGCGATGTTGAGCGTCTGCTTAGTCGAGTCCATAGCATGGGAGGGAGCGGAGGTGGGGCTGGGCAAGGTGATTTGGAGGGAGGAAACCGCCACCCGAACGACCGTGCGATCTTGTACGAAACAAAAACGTACACAAAGAGGAAGGTGGGAGACTTCAGCAAGCTGCTCAATGGTCTTCGTGCTGCAGCAGTTATCCCTGATTTGTTCGAGGGTGTCGATATTCGCAGCGGCCAGCTTTCCAAGATTGTGAGGACGAGCGAAAGTGGAGGTTACTTCCCTGCCAACCTTGGCGAACAGCTTGATTGGTTCTTCGATAACTTCGACTGCAAGAGAGCTGCCCAGGGTGATTTTGAACCAACGCGTGGAATGGACGATGCCTACGACGCGGCATGCGACGATGTGGAGCGAATCAAGCAAGAACTTGAAGACTACAAGGACGAAATGTGTTCTGACGTCCTCAAGCCCTCCCACCAGGCCAAGGGAACCTGGAAGTACATCAACGTTAAGGAAGACTCGAAGGACAAGTATCTCATTGAGCTTCCCGCCAGCATCGGAATTCCTGATGATTTCTATGTCAAAGGAAAGCGTGGATCTGGGGCAAAGCAAGTCAACAAGTACCGCACGCCAGTTGTAGAGCAACTTGTGCAGGAACTCGAGCAAGCCCTCGCAGTCGTCACTGCAGGCAAGGCCAGAGGCATGCAACTTGTGTTTTCAAAGTTTGATTCCATGCGTGCCACATGGGCAGCTGCTGCCGCTGCAACTGCGATGCTTGATGCACTCGGGGCGTTGGCTGAGGTTGCCAGCCAGCCTGGCTTTTCCCGCCCCATCATACGCGATTGCCCCCCTGATGGCAAACCCTGCACAAATATCATGCAGGGACGCCATCCCTGCGTTGAGGTAACTCACAGCGGAGGCGACTTTGTGCCAAATGATCTATCCCTCGGAGGGGCACCAGTATCAGGGGAGATAGACGAATCAAGAGTGCTCCTTCTCAGCGGCCCCAACATGGGCGGTAAGAGCACGCTGCTTCGGCAAACATGTCTCATTACCATTCTGGCCCAAATTGGATGTTTTGTTCCAGCCGACGAATGTTGCCTCACCCCAGTCGATCGTATCTTCACCCGGCTTGGAGCCAGCGACCGCATCTTACTAGGCCAATCCACATTCTTTGTTGAGTTAGCAGAGACCGCTGCAGCTTTGCGCGGTGCTACCCGCCGCAGCCTGGTTATTATGGATGAGGTAAGTTGGATGGAGGCGCCTTTTGTGTTGAAAACGAGTCAAGCCAACGTACCTTGGTAATGAAGAGAATTTAAGCTGGCACCAGACCGAGGGCAGCAGCAATATGCTGATGTTCGATGGCGATGCTTATATTTGCTCCCCGCTATTACGCTTGTGGGGCTGAACCTAGATGTTTTTGTTACAATTGTTTTTGTCTCGTAATCTTCTGAAGTGCATGTAAACTCATCATCTTTGGACTTTCTACTCTTTCTTTCATTGCCTCATCCATCAAATTAGCTGGGTCGCGGTACGTCTACTTTTGACGGTACTGCCATCGCGAGCGCTGCTGTCAAGCATCTCGTTGAGAGGAATCAATGCCTAGCTCTATTTGCGACTCACTACCACTCGCTCCTTGAAGACTTGAAAGATGATCCTTCCGTACGACTTGGTCATATGGAGTGCGTTGTGGAGGGAGGAGATGACGACGACGAAGGCAATAATGGAATGGAGGGCGAAGAAGCAGACAAGAAGGACGGGCATAACATCACTTTTCTGTACACGCTCGGCGAAGGCTCTTGCCCTAAGAGTTTCGGCATCAACGTTGCGCGTCTGGCTGCGCTTCCAGAAGAGGTACTTATGAAAGCCAAGCAGGTCAGCGCCAATTTTGAGATTGAAATGAATGGAAATTCGCGACAGGCAAAGGTCTCTCCGTCATCGTCAGTCGAGATCAGACGTAAGGTCGAGGATGCCGTCGCAAAGGAGGATTGGGTCGAAGTAGATCGGCTCTGGACCGACCTCCAGAGATGCGTTTGATTAGTTTATGGACTGAGGCTGGATCTATTGTGTTCGACTGGCCTGAACCCAGAGCAAAGCAGCCATGTCCCAATCTGTATCGATAATAATGAAATCAACGAAACAACGATTGATTTAAACCTCTTAACTCGTACAAAATTAGCAAGGTCGCGCTCTTTATAAAGGTAATCATTCAGCCCTGTCATGGCTCACAAAATACGACCCATAATCACCGAAGTCAACAAAGAAAGGACTCCGTGACGAATCTTCCAGATCCTCCATCAAGCCATCGAACTCCTCACTGGCATTTCCCCAATACATTTTCCCATTCCTTGTCCTGAGAAACCATTCGCCTCTCGGGCCAAGCGTCACGGTGCTTAGATCGGCCTTCTCCCCGCGATCGCGAAGGATTCCCACGAGGCCCTCCGGCATTCCCTTTCCATTATACTCCCACGAACCATCCTTAAACACGACAACGAATGTATCGAAGGTGGACCCAAACGCTACAGATGACACAGGTTGATGGGGGCTAGGGTTGGCACTCCCGCTACTGAAGCCCCACTTCGAGGACTTATTTGAAGCGTTGCCGTTATCCAGCGCCTTATCGAGTGTCGATGGCCCGTACCAGATTGCGGTCCCATCTCGAAACGACATAAAATATCGATCCTCGGTCCCGAGAGATACATATCGAGGCGGTGCATCTGATGGCTTCCGTCCCTTTAGGGCCTTTCTCAGCGCCTTCGGAAGCCCCTCGCTGGTGTAAGCCCATTCACCACTTCGGTAGATGACGGCCGTCCCTTGCCCGTTGGTGGCCATGCACTTGACCGGGTCTGATATGGAATCCCCTAGGAACTGCTCGACCGCAGAAACGATCGCCTCCGGCAGGTGAAATTCGTACTCTCTCCCCTTCGCGTCGTCGTCACTGCTAGAGACCTCAGACGCGTCATCCTCCCGAGAGGCAGCTGCTAGCCGCTCGTGCGCCTCCTCGAGAGCACGCATTTTTTTGCGCAGAGATTCAGCCTCCGCCATAAGAATAGTAATGCCAATATCTGCCAGCTCGATGTCCTTCCTGATAGATTCAGTATCTTCATGTGCTGCTGTTCCTCCCTTGTCCTCTGCCTCTCCGTCGCTGTTGGCGATGAGGAGCGGGTCAAGGCTGAAAGGGCGGGGGGGATTCCTGAGTATTTGTTTTACTTGTTTGAGTGTACACCTTGTAGAGAAGATTTGCCGAACCTGACCGTTGAGAACGCGGCAGGTTCCGACACTGCCCGTCTGGCAGTAAATGTTAACCCGTGCCACATCGGCAGAGGGGTCCCCGATCATGTAAGCCAAAGCACTTTCAGCGCCAAAGTCGTCGTCGTCCGAGATCAAGCGACAGTTTTCAATATCCCTGGCTATTTTTCTTACAGCCGCCGCTTTCAGACGCGGAGGGCCCCTGAGGTCGATCGCCTTCCCCATATTTCAGGCCGGGGAATGGTTCTGCACCCGCGCGGGTCTGAAATGTATCAAATAAAAATATATTTTTCAAAATCCAAGCGTTCAAGAAACCCGGACAATTGACCGGAAAATGTACCATTGTACTCTCGTAAATAATAACATGCAAAACACCTTCATAAACCAAGCCCCATATCTCTCATCCGAGAGTATAGTCTCAACAACCTCAACATCTTCCTCATCTCCATCTTCTTCTCATGCCACGTCGGTGCCGTCGCGTTCATCCATATATTCCTGTAATAGTTTATCTAGCCTCGTCGACGTCCCCGCTATTGCGCAACAAATCCGTCCATGCAGTTTCACCTCGATGTCCCTGTCTTTGTCACGATAACTACTTTGGCCGCTCGCGTGCAGGGGCATCGCTGAAACGGACACAAGTACATCATGTTGCGCCAATACGACTTACTTCCGATGATAGCCAAGGAGAAAGCGTGAATCTCCCTTTTTCCTTGGATAAAAGCGACGCTGCGCTCTCAGCTCTGGCCATGAGCACCGCGAGAGAATATGCAGCAGGAGACAATGTTTCTTCGCTCCGAGAATTGGAAGCGATTTCATATGGAATGGCCACGTGGCGGCGGGCGTTGTTACTCGGTCGAATGCCCACCTCACAAGAGTTTGAACATTCTAATGCAAAGGAAACGTCATATTGCTGGCCAAGGGAGCCACTCTTTACAGAAATTGTGAAAGCTCTCGCAGATCTCCAGCTGCCGCGTTTCGTCCTGCGACATCCCGAAACCGCTGGAGCTGTCATGATGGGAATACTAAACCTCGCAATGGAGTTCAATATCAGAACTAGAGATTTCAATGAGGGTGGTGAGGAAAAAGAGGGCATTGGCATCGATAAAGAAGGAAGTGAAAGCGACACCGCAGACAAAGCAAATATACCCTTTTCTGAACAAGAGCTCAATGCTGTTGCAGAGGAACTTGCTAAAGAACTGATTGATCAATGGGGAAGGCTAATCACCGGAGTACAAGCACTGGATCATTTATTTGGCGCAGACCACAGCCTTCTCGATGCTTCCCTTCAAAATGACGAGTCATCCGTCAGCCGTGGTTTTGGTCTCAATGATGGGGTATGGCAGCACAACGGTTGGCAAACCTTACCGCTCCTACAGAAACGATTATCTACCATGCCAGAGCTAAAAAAAATGTTGGCTTCTCTAGGGCGTCGCCCTTCCACGCAGGGTCACGAATTCGCGCGCTTTCTTGAACAGCAGCATTCTGCTGACAGCCCTCTCGGTGTGGAATTGGACCCGTTTACCAGAGATTCTGTGCGTGGAATCACAAAAACGGCCAGTCTCGGTGAAATGCTGCCCTCCGAGGCGGTCCTGCTCAAGGGATCTCATGCACTTCGTCGCCTCTTTCTCGCAAAGAAGGTTGAGGCAAAACTCCTCGGATACGATACTTCGGGCTATTCTGACGTGCCTTCAAGACCAAAAGCTCGCTCAAGGTATATGTCCCGACTACCTTCAGCTCCTGGAGGCCCTATCATCATTTGCCTTGATACGTCATGGTCCATGACGGGCGATCGTGAGACTATAGCCAAGGCCGTCGTTCTTGAATCGGTCAAGGCCGCTCATAAGCAGAATCGTGACTGTACTGTTGTGGCATTTTCATCTAACAGCAACACTGTAGAATCCAACCTCCTCTCTGCTGATAAACATAGCATTCGGCGACTGCTTGATTTCTTATCGTGCTCATTCGAGGGAGGGACGGACGTTACTGGTGCGCTTCGACACGCAGTTGAAGTCTTGGGGACTAAGACGATGGCGGCGGCGGACATTTTGCTCGTCAGTGACGGTGAGCTTCCGAACCCTCCAGTATCTGAATCGTTAATGCAGGAGCTTAGCAACCTCAAAAGCAGAACAGGCATGGAAATTCATGGATTGTTGGTAGGGAAGAAAGAAAGCGAGCCCCTTGATCTCTTATGTACGTCCGTGCACGACTTTCTGCTGAAATACGACTTTCATACTAATTTGATACAGCGTGCTAGAGAGAAGCAATGAGCATTCCGATCTTTTGGCGTCTAGATCTACTTGATAAACTCATATACAGAAATCAATCATTAGCTATTTACCAAAACGATGGTCTGCCTTTATCTATTGGGTCACTATCCTTACAGGGAATGATGCTCGGTTTGTCCTTATAGTGACACGACACCAGGGGCTCAGCGGTGCAGCATGCAGGCGCATCTTTAGAAGCCATTTTACTCAGTGCCTCGGTGCCAGTACATTTGTCCTCCATGTACCACATTCCCATCTGTTTGTAGAATAATATCTTGTTCTCCTTGTTCTTCGTCCAGCACATATGAAACAGGAATGGTTTCTGCTGCCCGCTGACGATCCGCTTCATCAACTGTGAGTCTCGGTGGTAGTGGTAACCAGATGGGAAATCATTCCCTTCTAGCGTCTTGACTTTCAGGCCCGTTAGCGAGCTGTGCTCTTCGAGCAACGCCGTGAGCGCTTGTTGGTGGCTCTTGGTTTCCATTATCATATCACCGTTGTAAAGTAGCTGCGTAAGCAGAAAGCGAGTGCGAGTATTATGCCTAACGTAGTACATTCCTGTGTTGCCACTATACGGAGCAAAACGCACACTGCGCGCCCCGTCGTCTTGGAACAAGATGTCGAAGTCATGCAGCGGAGAAGATTTGTCATGGAAGATACCAATAGGATTCTTCATCCACACCACGTCAACATCCTGGAAAAGCACGTCATACCCCATCATGTTCAGTAGCTGAACTGGAACGACCTTGGCATACATCATTTTCATAAAGGTCGGATCTCCGTAAGTTTTGGACTCCTGCTCGGGCAGGCCGCCGAAATTCTTCTCGTCGAAGAAGGCCGAAAAGCCCATAGCGAGTGCCACATCGTAGGTATGCTTGTCAGTCGCAAACACCAAAATATTGCTCGTATCGAGACCCTGAGCCTTTGCCGAGCATGCAAAGTTCATAAGTAGATCGGACTGACCCTTGTTGCAAACCTGCACAATGATTGTGTTGTCCTTCGCAACACGCCTCGCAATGGGCCTTAGCTCTTCTAATACAGAGTCCAGGGAGCTGAAGTATGTCTTAAGGAGGTCCATGCTGTCTTTTTGGAACCTGAACCTGGGCGCGGGAAAAGAGTCGAGAGCGTTTTTCTGAACCCCGCGTCCTACATGACGGAAAGGCAATGCATTATCCAGCTGGGATTCCCTCTTCCGTTCCAGCTTCTCTGGGATTCTCATCCATCTTCCCACGTGGAAGCTTTCGTAATCGCTGAAAACGGCTGTGCAGACGTTAGAACCCCTAGCGTTGAGGGTAACGACGTTTAGCACGTCGCAGTTCGCCGTCGCAGCCTTGGCATCAATCAAGGGAGTTGCCTCGCCATCATTGTACTGAAATGACCCAGTATTTGCCGAGGGCAGGGCTTTTGGCGTGTACAGGATGATTGCCTCCTCCGATCCTTTCTTTTTGGCATGATCCGTTGCGGTGCCATAATCAAAAGTAGTGGTAAAGTCTTCTCGACTCACTCTGGCCATTCCAGCTGCGAAGTCAGACGTCGCCTCGCTGGTCCGCAGAACGTTCGCCGCTGACTTGCCCGACGATTTCGCTTGCGTTATACGCGCCACTTCTATGTGCATTGAAGGACCAGGAAGAAATGTTGAGACAGAGCTGCTGCGTTTCGATCAGTATTAACCGGCGGACATGCAATGCAGCATTCACTTACCAACTTCAACCCTGCTCGCCACGATACTCTCGATCTGTGAATCGCTAACCTCGGCACCCGAGGACTGCGGGGCGCTCTCAGGGCAAAGCTCGCCGCTGCTGGCGGCGCGGATGCCAACCAGAATGCCCAAATAGAAAGCGCCCGAGAATATCAAGAGAAAATAGAGCCGGTTTGAGAAGAGCTTGATACCGCCGACGTCCGATCGAGATCGTGACGGCCGGTCGCGCGGTTTTCTCAAGGACGCCATGGTCCCTGGTGAAATATGTATATGCTGGATGGTGGTTGTGGAAGGGTGGGGGAGGGATGGGACGGGGTGGGTTGGGATGCGTGCTATAAGCAGGTAATATATACAGGCAGGCAGGTATAATAACGGACAAAAACTGACTCCCGCTAATCCCCCTCCCGAATTAGATGTTGGCGCCCTCTCTACTTGTGCTGAGTTGATTCAAAAACGAGAGTACGACGATGGCGCGAGCCGGCTCTGTCATCTGCTGGCTCTACTCCTATCCATACTAGCTAGAGTAGTATGTGCATACTCCTAGAAATCTGAAATATTCGATCTTTCGCCGCGGAAGCGCGCGAAACACTGCGCCACCGGGCTACACACTCAAGTTGCATCCGCAATGTGGCCGGGATTCTGCTTCGACTTACGAGCGTACACTGCTCTCTTCAAACCCAAATATTTGCATGTATTAATGAAGGTAACCATTATTTATTTATTTGCCGATCGCCTCTCTTGAGCAATGGCACCTCAGGGAAGAAGAAGTGCGGCGAAGGAGCGGATCCGCCGCGAGCATTTTTCTACCACCTTTGCCGACGGTGCTACAACTAAAACTACTACGAGAGGGACCAGCAGCGGTGTGTCGCCGACCTACGATGGTGATCTCAATGGTCACGGTCGCGCCTTGAATATGACCTGCCCTCCCTTGGCCCCTTCTGGCTCGCCGACGGCGGTTGCGTCTCCTTCTGGTGCCCACGACGGTATCTTTGGCCCGTTCAACGAATACCGTGCCGTTGCCGGTCCGACGTCGAAGCTCAACAGCAGCAAAAAGGTAAGGCTGTCGTCGGATAAGTCATGGATTCGCAGCAGCAGCAGTGGAGGCGGGGACACAGTGGCAACCGCCACGGCAACAACAGCTACCACAGAAGGCGACGATACCGACGATTTTGAGGGCGGCAGCAATGACGAGAATGTCAGCTTTGGCGATGCTAAATCCGCGGATCTTCAAGTGTTTGTCGCACCTTGTCGGGTTACGACGCCTATCGGTCCCGAGAGCGAAGGTTCCGTCGAATGCATCCTCACGCCGAGCAAGGCCGCCTTTTCTGCGCAGCACCAGGAGTCGAGCGAGGCGAAGCAATGGCGAACAATGCAGCCATGGCAAGAAGTAGCAAGCTCGGCCGGCATCGAGGATCCAGTATTGGATCCGCGGCGTCCATACGACGAGGGAGTCGCCGTGCCGACATCTCCGCCCCGCGTCACTCGGTCGCCCATGGTCTCGCCCACGATGATGGACGAAGGGGATGTATCACACCTTCCCTCTCTGGAGCTATCCCCGATTCGGCAGACTGCGAGTGCCTCATCTGAAAAATCAGACGAGCGAGCCAATTCCCAATGCCTCCCTCATAGGACTCCAGCGAAAAAGCTCCCGCGATCGCAGGAGAATACTCCCAGAATGAAGAATAGCAGCAACTTTGAAGTTTTGAACGAGCTCCTCGTCCATGCCTCGATTGTTGCCAAGGACGTGCCGCAGGGCGGAAAGGGAGCAGCGAGAAAGCCCGCTGGTCTGCCGATGACCCCGTCCAAGGTTTCCATGTCGTCTCCCGCAAGGCCCAACAGGTTCTCTGATGGCACAGCTGCATCTCCTGGTCGACCGCCCAAGTCTCCAGGGCTCCCTATGCATACAAAGAGGATGCCCTCGTCGCCTAAATGTGGTTCCCGCCTCCTGCCTAGCCCGTCGTCCGGGTCAATCGAATCTGATGGTTTCCATGAAGGCTACGAGAAGAGTGCGTTGAATGTATCCGGCGACTCCCTAATAAGTTGGCTGGCCCACTCTGATACAGGTTCGGTGCAGACGGAAGAAGAAAAGCTCAGGGCCGCAATGGAAAGTCTTGCCCCCATCCAACTGAGGAAGAATGCCTCGCCGTCCTTCAAGTCCTCGCCGCGGAGGAGGTCGCGGTCGTCTTCGCTCAATGTAATATCGGAAGTCGACGTCGAGGCAGAACATCCATCTGCCCTCGAATCAAAGACTCAGATGGAGAGCAGCCCACAGAAGGTGACCCCCCCACCAGATGAGGGCATCGGGTCGAGCATCATGTCGTTCTTCAGCTCTGCCATCAACGATCTTAGGATCGACAACATTCTCGAAGGTGGGATGGAGACGGTTGCCAAGTTCGTGGAGGAGGGATACAAGGAGGTAGAGAACATGGCCACCACCTACTACACCTACTCCTCCCCCGACATGTCCGGTCGGATCGAGGAGCAGCGGTCGCGGCAGAGGAGGTCGCCCCGGAGCCGGGCGGCCGAGCGGCGGCGAAGGGCGGCGGCAGCGGCAGCCGCAGCCGGCGGCTACGACAATCCCGTCGGCCCGTTCAAGGTGGAGATCTCCCGCTCCTTCAAGCCCGAGATAATCGGTGTCGTGGGAGGGGACGACTGCAACGGCACGGTCACGTCCAAGGTCTCTGCCCTCACGTACGAGGAAATGAGTACCGGCTCCCCGGCTAGGATGGGGATGCACTCGACCAGGATTGCAATGTCGTACAGCGAGGACACGGACGCCCTCCCTCCCGAAAGAGACACTACGTTCGACCTGAGGTTTTTTGCATGATTGTGCATAATCTATTGCGTGGCTAGGACCTGGGGGTCCCTGCTATGGACAAGAATACCCTTAATTTCTTTATAGAGTTTATTGCCGTCACGATCTACACTAAATCCTGCTATGCCTCTAGTAGTAGCTAGTGTACGAGCTCGTACCTAGCAGTTGTCCACGCCAAGAATGCGCAACTCGTTAGCTCGTTAGTGCGAGCTCGTAGTATCCTTATTAGTAGGGTTAGGATGACCATCGGAATCTGAATCTCGCCTCTCACCCAACCCTCTCAATACAGGTCTTCTCAAGTGCCGGTATTTCACCCATTCGAGTAGTACAGGCAGGTACTCTAGAGAGTATGCATACTACTACTCTAGAGTAGTATATGTTAATAATCTATGCATACGAACCCATATTATACTCTAGAGAGTATTACGTCTCGTATGCATATATATTATTAATAATAGTATTACTAGATAGAGTATGATAATATTGTGTATGTGCATACTAGCTAGTACACGACATGGAGAGATCTTCTATGCATACACACGTGTGTGTAATATGCATAATACGAGCTCGTAGTATGCATAATACGAGCTCGTAGTATGCATAGTCGCTAAATAATATAGATCTCGGCGGCTACTGCTGGGAAGAAATCGATGGAAGAGTTGTCCGACTATTACGTTTAGGGTTTAAAGTCATGAGAGAAACAATGAGCTGGGAGCACTCTGGTAAAAATGCGAGAAAAATTTGCATGAGCTCCGTACAAGTAGCTAGTAACTAATACGTGTATGTTGTATGCAAATCATTGTACCAAAGCCATTATTGGAATCAGTATGAATTGTATGTTATGTACCTTCACAATCATCACACAGTAGCACCGACGACACCGCCCTCCTACCCTCCTTGCACCCCCACGCTGCGGTAGTAACTACAGCCCGGAGGCTGGAGCGCGCTCCCCAACAAAAGGCAAGCTCTTTCCTCGTCGCCCCGCGCTCGCCCTTCATGCTTGGTTCCAACGCCGGCCCCGGCCCCGGCCCCGGCCCCGGCGCCCCCATTGTCATCCCCACAGGCCACCCCGGCGGGTACGACTCACCGGGCGCGTCCTCGTCCTCCTCCGAGGAAGGCGGCGTTGGCGGATCCGCGCGTCAGCCTCAGCCCACCATGGCTTACTCGTACGACGTGGGCGGGGGAACTGGGATTGGGCGCCGGGTGCAGATGCCCGGGGCGCCCTTCCTAAGCTCCAGGCGGGGCGGTCCCGACCGCCTGGCGGGCATGCCGGCAATGTCGCTGCCGGAGGGCGCCTCCTCAGCAGACGCGGGCGGGCCAACCTTTGGCTCCCTCAACGACAGCATGTTCCAGCAGTACGCCCGCGCGCGCGCGCCCGGTAGCAGGAGGGTACAGTTCAGCAGAATGGGCGGGCAGGCCGGTTCGCCCATAATCGAGGGGAACGAGGCAGAGCAGGGCGTCGCGTTCCCTCAGTCCCTGCCTGACTATCGCAGCGGCCTGGCCAGGAGGCGGTGGGATGGTGCGTCCAGTGGCAGGGACGGGACCGGCGGGCCGTCGCCCCTGGCCCTGGACCTTGGGGAGGGAGCGATGGGCGACGGCGACGGCGACGGTGACGGTGACGGCGAAGGCTTCGGAGGAGGCGGACGAAGGGGAGGTATCGAAGTGGGGGGAGCCCCCCCCTCCGGATCGCTCGGTAAGCAATCGTCCCTGTCGGCCCAGCTCGGAGAGCTCGCCCTGGAAGCGCCCCCGGACGTCGCCGCCGCTGCCGCCATGAGCCCTGGTTCGGGCGCCAGCCCCGGCGGAGTTGGAGGTCGGCGCGACAGCTTCGAAGCAGGAAGCGCCCGTTCCAGCAGAGGGAGCTTCAGCGACGCCGAGGACCAGCAAGTAGGACTGGGAACCTCACTGACCGCGCTGGAAATCCTCTCGTCGTCGCGGCAGGGCCGGTCCATCGGGTCCCCCTCGCTCCTTGGGGGAGCGGGGATCGGCGAGGCCCTCCATCCGGCTGCGGGTGCCGCTTCCCTCTCCCCGGGATCGGGGGAACCGAGCGGCGAGGGCGGGGCGCACTTCCTCCCGGACCTGAACGAGGGGCAGCATGGACAGCAGCAGGTGCCGCCCCCCCCAGATGTTATCCCATACGAATACACTGAACACACGCCGGCAGTGGAGGGAGGGGGACGAGATGTCAGAGAAGTCGACGATGACGACGAGTGCTTTGACTTTGAGTTGTAGCGAACCCAAAAATGGTCGCACGCACCAGATTTGAACAGCAGTCGCTACGTTTTAGAACGACTCGGCGCCTTGCACGAGCTAGCGTGGCATTCAGAACAATGAATGGCGCTGCTGCGATAGAAAGCGCCATTCGTTGCCTCCTCTAAAGTAGTAAAATCCTTTTGACAATGAAATGCATCGACTCTGTATCAAAACTTTCTTTGTATCGAGTTCCGTAGATGAGGGGACGAGTCCACATTGACAAACATCATGTTGACATTATGCATATATTATATAATATTATTATTACTTGGAATTCCTTTGCATTTTTGTTAAAAGTAGTATGTATCGTTGTGCTCTCGTCTTGTTGTGTGCATATTTTTGTACTATGCATGTTATGCACAGTCCGCAAAGGAATGATCCGAACATTCATAATATTTTCTTTTTCATATACTACTACTAGAGTAAGTAGCTAGTAGTAGGAGAATATTAAAGTACATAAGCCGAATATTGATATGAATTCGTACGCTTCTTTTTTAGCACTAGCTTATACTATGCATAGCTAGTAAGCATACGTAGTATGCATACTACTCTGTAAGTAATGTATGATTTAGGAGCTCGTATTATGTCTGTACTATTCTGTGCAGTGCGAAGTGCGTCAGTTCTTCCTCGAGCGAAGAAGCCGGGCAGCCCCCCGACCCCCGACTAGGTACTGGAGGACCAGACCCCTCAGACCATAATAATAGGACCAGAAGGTGAAGACCACACCAAAGAATAAGAGAGCTCGTCCAATATTAGGCCACACTCCAGCATAAAGCATGCCCCGCCGGAGACAGCGCCTGCACCCAGGTGCATCACGTACCGCCGCCGCCGTTTGGACGGGTCTCGTTTTCTTCATCGCTGGCCACACGGACGCCTTCAGTCCCCCCTTAGCCCTCCCGGTCGCTCAAAACCCGCCGGCCATCATCAACCGGGGGCACTTTGCCCACTCCGAGCATGATTTTGAGCTCAATGGTGAAACTTCTGCTGCCCTTCTCAATGACGGATCGATCCCATTGGCACCACCGCTCTCCTTTGAAAAGTATTTAACCCTACAGGAGAAGCGGGTTCCGGTGGCCATCCGCTACAGTGGTCAATCTGGCCTACGTCCCTTCTTCCTCACGGTTGCAAAATGGATCAAAAAGAGGAATCCGGATGTTGTAGTGGAGAAGCTGATTTTGCCAAGTGTCGACGGGGACGATCTAGAATCTTCTACCTTCGAGGTACTTGTTGACGGGAAGGTTGTCGTCGGCAAGGCGGCTACCAAATGGCAGGGGTTTCGAAGGCAGTCGATGGGATCCAGTTCTGGTGGAGGTAGCTCTGGCGGCACGGTTTCTACAAGAGATTTGGCCGGTGGTTTATCAATCTATGTTAGCTTGGAAGAAGTCGATCTGGCCTTGGCTAAGGCTAGGCGGAGAAGGAGGCCCAACTCAACCGTTTACTCTCAAAGTGAGACGGAAAACCAATCCGCTCAGGCTGTGCGACTGGAGATTTTGCGTGAACAGAGCAGCGCAACATTGAATGATGAGACCGGACCTTGGAATGACTGAGAACGAGGACAGAAATTGGTTGGGTCTAGTAACAAAAATGTGGTACGTTTCAATCTGCAGGGGTTGTAGAGCTCAGTCCTTACATGTAAATCAAGAACGGTCTACCTACTCGCTCAAATTCACTTGCATGTTAATTTAGCGCTAGGACCCTTTCCCAGAGGAGATCGGTTGCTGTCCGGCCAAATGATTAGGACATTCCTACAAGCTGCCCCATGAAGATCGTAAATGCTGCTGCTGCCGAGCTCGAATGTGCAGTCCCCACCTAACCGCCAACGACCTCATCAACCCCTGCGTCTCCTGAGTTGCCCTGTGCTTTCGGGACTGGGCGACCGAGACCGCGACCTCGATCTCGATCTCGATCTCGACCTGGACCGCGAGCGGCTCCACGGTCTTTGGCGACCGTGTTCCCCCTTCCCTCTTCCATTCCGAGTTTTGCTCGGGCTTCTTCCACGTCCGCCCGCGTCGCCATCCTCGGGTCGCTTGGTGGGCAGATTCGTATACATCCCCCTGTATATCGAGCCGCCTGGACTCGCCCGGCCTTCGCAGCGGTTCCGAGGACTGCCCCCCAGGGTCCTCGCCGCGGCATTGTCCCGTTCACGCAGCTCCTGTGGGCCCAGCTGGCGCGGCGTGCCCGGCTTGGACGAATCGTCGTCCGTGTCCGCCTGGGCCGGCGCGTCTGAGAACACCCGACCAATCGAGAGAGACCCGACGGAACCAGGGCCCGGCTGCGGCGGCACCTGTCCCGCGGCAGAGGCCGGGCCCCTCCCTCCGAGGTCAGGATTGGATCCCGTACCCGATACCGATCCCCCGGCGATGCGTTCGAGGAGGATGGACCTGCTGAGGGGCGGCCCCATGCTGTTCAGGAGGTTGCCGTGCTTGGTTATGGCCACGACCTCGCCGGGGGGGGGCGGCGTCCTCGACAAGAGCGCCGCTTCCGGGGAGAGCTGCCCCTCCAGCCAGGCCTGCGGCGGCGGGTAGCTCTTCGCGTACGTTGCGAACTCGACCCCGCGGTCGTGCTTCTGGTGCTGCTGCTCGCCCCCGCCCCTCTTGGTCAGGATGGGATGGTGGGGCTGGGCCTGGGGCTGGGGCTGAGGCTGGGCATGGAATTGGGGCTGGAATTGGGGCTGGGGGTACAGCTGAGTGGGCGGTTGCTGGGCGGCGCCAGCCGTGGCCGCGAACGCGAGGGAGGCTCCGGGGAAGCCAGAGGTGGTGGACGCCGAGGTGGGCGTCGAGACGGTGTTCTGGATCTGTCCTCCGCCTCCGCCTCCTAACCCGACGGCGTAGGCATTGGTCTCCCCGGACATGATGGACGCCATGTCAATATCCTCGATCATACTGCCCGAGTTGACGGTGGCATTGTCGGACCGGCCCGACACGGAGGGGGGGCCGCGGGGAAGGAAGCCCGCCGCCTCCTCCACCCTACCGTGGTAGGTGCCGATGGACTGCAGGGACGTGAAGGCCCCCGGCCCCACGATCCTGGGGGGGGGCTGGTGGTGGGGCGCCCCCCCGGCCCCGTGGTAGGCGCGGCGCGAGATGGTGACCCTCCCCGGCGGCCCCTGCGAGCTCGAGCGGCTCCGCTCGGACATCTCCCCCACGCTCCCTCCCCCATCCACGCTGGCCCGGGCCGATCCGGGGGGGGGGCGGTCCCCCCCGTACTGCATGGGGGCGGCGCTGTTCCCGTCCGACATGCCCCCCCCCTCGGAGTGGTAGCCGGTGTAGAACTCCCGGTCCGAGGGGCAGCGGTCAATCTGGGAGGCGGTGTCGGCATGGGACATATCGAGCGACCTCTGCGAGTCGATGTCGCGGTAGCCCACGTCGGCCGGGATGCCTCCCCCTACCGACCCCTGCCGGTCCCTGTCGCGATCGCGGTCCGGGTCCGGGTCCCGATCCCGGTCCCTATCGCGGTCGCGGTCGCGGTCGCGGTCCCTATCGCGATCCCTATCGCGGTCGCCGACCGACTGGGACTCCGACTCCCGGTCGGAGATGTTGTCCAGCGACCTCAGCGACCGCTGAGAGTCGACGTCGCCGGGGAGCGACTCCGGGGCGTTGGCGACTGTGGAGAGCCGATCCCCGTCCGACGAGCATGTGCTGAGCGGCCCCCCGCCGGAGGAGGAGGCCCTGTGCGGGGCGGGGGAGGCCGAGGCCGAGGCGCCGCCCCCGGCCGCCCCCGCCGGGAGGTAGCGGCCGCCGCCGCCGCCGCCGAAGCCGGTGCCTTCGGATCCCGCCTCGGAGGACGAGTATCCCCCGGCGAGGGAGCCGCCCCCGGTGGCGCCCCCTGCCCCGGCCTGCCTCCGCCTCCGCTCCCGGCGGATACCGGCACCGCCCTGGCCCAGCTCCGCCTCCGCCTCCGCGAGGCCGTTCCTGCGGGCGAGTGGAGGGGCCAGCTTCTGGAGGCTGGGACTGGGATCGGGATCGGGGATACCGTTGCGCAGGACGCCGCCGCCGCCTCCGCGCCCCGTCCTGCGACTGCGGCCGCCCCTGGCGTCCGTGCTGCTGCCGTCCGTGTCCGAGCTGTAGCAGCCCTCGGCCGCCATCGCCATGGCCGCCCCCTTCCCCGCCGCCGCGGCCGTGGCCGCCGCCAGCAGTGCCGCCGCCTGGAGTGCGGGAGGGGCAGCCGCCAGCAGCGCCGCCGCCGCGGCCTGCCGCTCGGCCTCGGATCCGCCGGGGGCGGGGACGGCGGCGGGGATGGCATGGGCATGGGCATGGATATCGGCATGGGCATGGATATCGGCATGGGCATGGGTATCGGCATGGGTA
>Ga0315315_10001823_pt1 | contig 19537 bp, 19 predicted proteins | sample M140m3416metaG_FD_203699 | JGI IMG/M metagenome (GOLD analysis project Ga0315315, IMG submission 203699) | Ammonia-oxidizing marine archaeal communities from Monterey Bay, California, United States - M1 40m 3416 | ecosystem: Environmental > Aquatic > Marine > Intertidal zone | place: USA... | reverse complement strand
GTATGTTGCAAAAAATTATTTTGAAATCCCTAAACCATTTAAAAGATATCAACTAGGTACTGTTTGGAGAAATGAAAAGCCGGGACCTGGCAGGTTTAGAGAATTTTTACAATTTGATGCAGATTATGTTGGAACAAAAAGCTTACAGGCAGATGCAGAATTATGTGTAATGATTTCAGAAATATTAGAAAAATGCGGTCTTAAGAAATCAGAATATATAATAAAAATCTCATCAAGAAAAATTACCGAAGAATTATTTAAAAAGATAAATATAAGCAACAATCAACAAAGACTTACCGCTCTTAGGGCTCTAGATAAAATAGATAGACTTGGTTGGAGTGGAGTAAAAGAGTTATTAGGTGAGGGAAGAAAAGATAAATCAGGGGATTTTACAAAAGGGGCAAATTTAAAGCTTGAAGATATTAAAACAATAGAAGAAACACTTAAGAACAATTCACCTGAAACAAAAGATTTAGTTGAGATATTGAAAATTTTTAAAGATTATAATTTTAATAACTTTGAATTCGATCCATCAGTTATTCGGGGACTAGAATATTATACAGGTGCAATTTTTGAAGTGAATTTAAAATTCGATGTGACAAACAATAAAGGGCAAGTCATTCAATTTGGATCCATAGGAGGTGGTGGAAGATACGATAATCTTGTAAACAATTTTGGCAATTATGATGCTCCTGCTACCGGGATATCAATTGGTTTAGATCGTTTAATTTATGCCTTGATGCAAAAAAAAGAATTTAAAGTAAAACAATCTAAACCAGTCGTAATTTGTGTTTTTGATAAAAATTCGATGAAAGATTATATAAATGTACAAAAGATATTAAGAGAAGCTGGCATTAGCACTGAAATTTATCCTGGAGAAAGTAAACTAAAAAAACAAATGGAGTATGCAAATAAAATAAAATCTCCAGCAGTTATTTTATATGGTGAGAATGAAATTAAATCAGGGAGACCGACTTTGAGGAATTTGAGTTCAGGTGAAGAAAAATCAATTGAAATAAAAGAATTAGTTAATGAAATCAAAAAAATTATCTGAAGTAATAATTAAAACCTTTAAGAGTAATGGTTTTGTTTTATCAGAACCGGATGTTCTTTTGGACTCAGATTATATCATTGAAAGGTCAGGTGAAAAATTTAGAAGCTCTATGCTAACTTTTGATAGAGAAGATGGAAAAACGATGTGCTTGCGACCAGACTTAACAGTTGCATCATGTATCAGTTTCTTACAAAACAAGTCTTCCTCCAAAATTTATTACTCTGGTCAAGCTTATAGAAGATCAGGAGGTAAAGGCGCAAACTTTATTAATGATCAATTAGGTATCGAGATTCTAGGATCAAAAAATCTTATTAAAGATGATTTTAAAGTAATCAGTACAATCTTAAATTCAGCAAAAAAAATCAAAATGAAAAAAATTAAAATTAAAGTAGGGGACATAAATTTATTTAAGAGTTTGATCAATGCTCTCGAGATGCCTGAGAGATGGAAGCTAAGATTAATAAGACACTTTTGGAGGCCAGGTTACTTTGAAGAACTTTTAAAGAGGTTAGAAAAAAATACAGATATTGATGCTGTTACTTTTGATGCAGATAAGAAAAGATTTTACGAAATGAAAAAATTTGATCAAGATAAAGTGATTGCCGGGAGATCAATATCAGAAATTTTAAAAAGATTTGATAAAAAAATTAAAGATCCTAGATCATTTGCAGACGGTAAAAAAATTGTAAAAATTATCAAGGCTTTTTTAAAAATAAATTGCAAACTTTCAAAACTAGATGATGAGCTATTAAATTTTGCAAAAAAAAATAACCTCAAAATAAATATATTCAAAAATTTTAAATCTATTCAAAATTTAAAAAAACTTAATCACGATATAAATTTTGTTACAAATTTTGGCAGAGACGTTGAGTATTATACTGGAATTGTGTTTGAAGTATTTTCGGGCACAAAAGAAATTGCTTCAGGTGGTCGTTATGATGATTTGCTTAAAAGTTTAGGAGCCAAAAAGAGTATTCCTGCCGTTGGTGCAGCAATAAACTTAAAAAATATATGAGTGATTTGATTACTATAGGTTTACCAAGTAAAGGGCGATTAAAAGAAAAATCAATATCATTTTTTAATGATAGAGGATTAAAAATTATACAAAGTGAAAAAGAAAGAAATTATTTTGGCACTATCGAAAATAAACCTAACGTTAAAATTATATTTCTACACGCTAAAGAAATTATTCAAAGATTAGGAGATGGTACACTAGATATTGGTGTATCTGGTCTAGATCTTTTAAAAGAGTCAGATATAAATTTACAAAGTAAAATAAATATCCAAAAAAAACTTGATTATGGAAATGCGAACTTAGTGATCGCTGTGCCAGATGACTGGATAGATGTGCAGACAATTGCTGACCTTGAAGAAATATCATTTGATATAAGATCAAAAAGAAATACTAGGTTGAGAGTAGCAACTAAATATCCAAATTTAACTAATAATTTTTTGGTTTCAAAAGGAGTTACTCAATACAAATTGATATCTAGTCTCGGGGCTACAGAAACGTATCCTTTTATAGGCTCTTCAGAAATAATTACTGATATTACTTCCACCGGGAAAACTCTGGCTGATAATAATTTACGAGTACTTAAAGATGGGTTGATACTTAGCTCTAGAGCATGTTTGTTTATTGCAAAAAAAAAGGCTGCAAAATTGCAGCCTTTTTTAAAATCTTTGGGTAGGTGAAACTACATTCCCATTCCACCCATGCCGCCCATTCCACCCATGCCGCCACCCATTGGAGGCATAGCAGGACCAGCGTCTTTATCTTCAGGTTTATCTGCGATCATTGCCTCAGTTGTAATTAATAACCCAGCTATAGAAGCAGCATCTTGTAATGCTGATCTTACAACTTTAGTTGGATCAATAATTCCTTTAGCAAACATATCTACATAATCTTCGTTCTGTGCATCGTAACCTTGAGAAGCTTTTTTACCCTCTAAAAGTTTACCTACAACTACAGACCCGTCGACACCTGCGTTAGCAGTAATTTGTCTGATTGGAGCTTGAAGAGCTTTTTTTACAATCTCAACACCAGCTTTTTGGTCATCACCTTTTACTTTGACGCCATCTAAATCTTGTGCAGCATAAAGAAGGGCACAACCACCACCGATTACTACTCCTTCTTCAACAGCAGCTCTAGTTGCGTTAAGTGCATCTTCAACTCTATCTTTTCTCTCTTTAACTTCAACTTCAGTAGCACCGCCAACTTTAATTACAGCAACACCACCAGCAAGTTTAGCTAATCTCTCTTGAAGCTTTTCTTTATCGTAGTCAGATGTAGTTTCATTGATCTCAGATCTAATTTGATTACATCTTGCTTCGATATCAGATTTTTTTCCTTCACCAGCTACAATAGTACTGTTTTCTTTATCAATTTTTACTTTTTTACATGAACCTAAGTCTCCAATTTTTACATTCTCTAATTTGATACCAAGGTCTTCAGAGATTACTTGTCCACCGGTTAGAATAGCAATATCTTCTAACATTGCTTTTCTTCTATCACCAAATCCAGGTGCTTTAACTGCAACAACCTTTAGGCCACCTCTTAGTTTGTTTACTACTAAAGTTGCTAAAGCTTCACCCTCGACATCTTCAGAAATAATCATCAACGGTCTGTTAGCCTGCACTACTGACTCTAGTAATGGTACCATTGGTTGTAAATTAGTTAATTTTTTCTCCACTAAAAGAACTAATGGGTTTTCAAGTTCTGTTGTCATCTTTTCAGTATTAGTTACGAAGTAAGGAGAAAGATACCCTCTGTCGAATTGCATACCTTCAACAACATCCAATTCAGTTTCAACTCCTTTAGCCTCTTCAACGGTAATTACACCTTCATTACCAACTTTTTGCATAGCTTTTGAAATCATGTCACCGATTGATTTTTCACCATTTGCTGAGATAGTTCCAACTTGAGCAACCTCCTCATTAGCTTTAACTTTTTTAGATGATGTTTTTAGTTTATCTATTACTTGCTCGACGGCTTTATCGATCCCACGTTTAATATCCATTGGGTTCATACCAGCTGTAACATACTTTAATCCCTCATTAACAATTGCTTGGGTAAGAATAGTTGCTGTAGTAGTTCCATCGCCAGCGTTATCATTTGTTTTGCTAGCAACTTCTTTAACCATCTGTGCACCCATGTTTTCAAATTTGTCTTCGAGTTCAATTTCTTTAGCAACTGAAACACCGTCTTTTGTAGTTCTAGGTGCTCCATAAGATTTATCCATCACTACATTCCGGCCTTTTGGACCAAGTGTAACTTTAACTGCGTTAGCTAAAGTATTCACTCCAGTAAGCATTTTTGATCTAGCTTCAGTATCAAATTTAATTATTTTTGCCATTCGTCTCTCCTTTTAAAGTTATTTTTTACTTTTTGAAATTCCCATTATGTCTGACTCTTTCATAATGCTATATTCTTTGCCGTCTATTTTTACCTCAGTGCCTGACCATTTTCCAAACAAAACAATGTCTCCAATTTTAACATCCATTGGAGCGACTTTGCCGTCTTCATTTCTAGAGCCAGGACCTACAGCAACTACTTCACCTTCTTGAGGTTTTTCTTTGGCAGTATCTGGTATAATAATTCCGCCAGAAGTTTTTTCTTCACTGTCTAGCACTTTAATAAGCACACGATCGTGCAAAGGTCTAAATTTCATATGTATTTTCTCCTATAATTTTTTACGTAGTGTTGATATGGTATGTTTTAATAAGATTTCAAGAGGCAAATATCATTAAAAAGACCTATAAATACTGTATTTTATGAGCATAGAGAAGAGAGAAATAGCAAATTGAAAGAATTAAATCAATTATCAGATATATACGATAACTATGACACTTTTGTTATAGATTTATGGGGCGTGGTACATAACGGAATGGCGCTTAATCCAGAAGCGATAAAAACTATAGAGCAATTGAATAATAATTCAAAAAAAATTGTTTTTTTATCGAATGCTCCTAGGCCCAGATCAAAGGTTATCGATTTTTTATTAAAAATGAATATGGATAGAAAGTATCTTTCAAATGTAATGACTTCCGGCGAAGCAGCAATGCATGCAATAAATAAAAACAAGTTTGGAAAGTCCTTTTACCATTTAGGTCCACCCAGGGACATATCAGTATTTGAAAAAGTAAAAGATAATAAAACTGATCTCAAAAGTTGTGATTTTATACTATGCACAGGTTTATTCGATGAACACGAAAATGATTTAGAATATTACAAAAATTTTTTGAAAAAATATATCTCAAAAAAATTAGTCTGCACCAATCCTGATTTAACAGTACATAGAGGAAATATAGAAGAGTTGTGCGCTGGATCAGTAGCAAAAGTATTCGAAGAACTCGGCGGAGAAGTAGTATATTTTGGAAAACCTTATAAAGAAGTTTATAAAATGTGTTTTAATTCGAATGAAAAAGTTTTAGCGATTGGAGATAATTTGAGAACTGACATAAAAGGAGCTAACAATTTAAATATAGATTGTTTATTTATATGTGATGGTGTTCATAGAGATGAGTACAACGACTCTACAGAACTAAATGCCCTTTTAAAAAAATATAATGTAAAGGCAAACTTTTTTCAAAAAGAACTTAAGTGGTAATGAATATTTATAATAATGCAAATTTAAATCGTAAGCATCTTAACGGGGTGATAGCGATTGGTAACTTTGATGGGCTACATCTTGGGCATCAGAAAGTGATAAATGAAGCAAAACAAAAGGCAAGAAAATACAAATTGCCCTTTGGTGTCATGACCTTTGAACCAGTACCTGTAATGTTTTTTAGTAAAAAAAAAAGAGATCATAGGATTAATTCGTTGCAACAGAAAAAAGATCAGCTAAAAAAATTTAAATTAGATTTTTTAATTATAATAAAATTTAACAAAAAATTTTCATCATTAACAGCTGAAAATTTTATTAAAAAAGTTATTTATAACAAAACAAGATGTAGGTATCTTTATATAAGTAAAAATTTCAAATTTGGTTTTAAACGTAAAGGAAATATACAAACTCTCAAAAAATTTGAAAAGCAGTTTAATTTTAAAAATATTATTACAAAGCCTTATAAAAAAATTAATAGAACTATTTCTTCGACATTTATTAGAAAAAAAATAAGGTCGGGTAAAATTAAGTTAGTAAATAAATTATTAAATCGCAATTGGAGCATAAGCGGAAGAGTAATCAGAGGTGAAAAAAGAGGACGCAAAATAGGTTTTCCAACTTGTAATATGAGTCTTGATAATTACGTAATTCCTAAATTAGGAGTTTATGCTGTAAAAGTTTATGGTAAAAGTTTTAATAAAAATGGTATTGCAAATATTGGCTATAGACCAACATTTAATGGACAAAGTTTATTATTAGAAACAAATATCTTTGGATTTAATAAGAATTTATATAATAAAGAAATTAATGTAAGTTTTAAAAAATTTTTAAGACCTGAAAAAAAATTTAAAAACTTTGAACTTTTAAAAAAACAAATAAAACAAGATATAAAACAAGCAAAAAAATAAAAATGTCCAAAGATACTTTACAACTTCCCAAAACAGCCTTTTCTATGAAAGCTAGTTTACCGACCAAAGAACCAGAGATTCTAGAGAAATGGGAGAAAAATAAGATCTTTGAAAAATTAAGAAAAAATTCTGAGGGAAAAGAAAAATTTATTTTACATGATGGACCACCTTATGCGAATGGACATATTCATATGGGTACTGCGCTTAACAAAATTTTAAAAGATATGATAATTCGCTTTCATCAAATGGACGGAAAAGACTCCGTGTATGTTCCAGGATGGGACTGCCATGGATTACCCATCGAATGGAAGATTGAGGAACAGTATAAAAAAAAGAAAAAAAATAAAGACGAAGTTCCAATTAAAGACTTTAGGCAGGAATGTAGAGAATTTGCAAAAAGTTGGATTGATATACACATAAAAGAATTTAAACGTTTAGGTGTGTTAGGTGATTTTAAAAATTACTATTCCACTATGAGCTATGAAGCAGAGGCTCAGATAGTAAGAGAATTAGGAAAATTTCTTTTGGATGGTAGTTTATATCAGGGTTTTAAACCAGTTTTATGGTCTACAGTTGAGAAAACTGCTTTAGCGGATGCTGAAGTTGAATACATGGATCATACATCGAATACTATATATGCAGCATTTAAAATTAAAAAAACTAAAAAAGATTTTCTTAAAGACACGAGCGTTATTATATGGACTACAACACCTTGGACTATACCAGCCAATAAAGCATTAGCATTTAATAGCAACATTGATTACTCGGTCTTGGAAATAGAGGAACTTGAGTATTTTAAAGACAAAAGAATTATAGTAGCAAAAAATTTAATTGAAAGTATTTCTAGAGAGTGCGGCTTCAAAAATTTTAAAGAATTAAAAACTTTTAAAGGGTCAGAATTTAACGGAACAATATGCAGTCATCCATTTAATAAATTAGATTTTAATTACGATGTTCCAATGTTAGATGCCCAATTTGTAAATTTAGAACAAGGAACTGGAATTGTTCATTGTGCCCCTAGTCATGGTCCAGATGATTTTAATCTATGTTTAAAAAATAATATACCTTCTTTATACACTGTAGATAATGCTGGTCTATATACTAAAGAAATACCGTATTTTAAAGACACCCATATATTTAAAGCAGACCCGATTGTAATAGAAAAATTAAAAGAAGAAAATAAATTATTAAAAAACGATAAGCTCAATCATAGTTATCCTCATTCATGGAGATCTAAGGCACCTTTAATTTACAGGGCAACTCCTCAATGGTTTATTTCAATGCAAAAAAATGATCTTAGAAAAAAAGCTATAAAGGCTATTAATGACACAACCTTTTATCCAAATAAAGGAAAAGAAAGGTTGCTGTCAATGGTTGAAGGAAGACCAGATTGGTGTGTTTCCAGACAAAGGGTTTGGGGAGTTCCTTTGCCGATATTTATTAATAAGAAAACAAATGAACCTCTGCGAGATAAAAAAGTAATAGAGAGAATAGCAACCATTTACGAAAAACAAGGATCTGATTGTTGGTTTACAGATGAACCAAAGGTTTTCTTAGGTGACGATCATAATCCCGAAGAATATCAAAAACTTAACGATATTGTTGAGGTATGGTTTGATAGTGGATCAACTCATAGTTTCGTTTTGGAAAAAAGAAAAGATTTAAAATGGCCTGCAGACATGTATTTAGAAGGTTCAGATCAACATAGAGGCTGGTTCCATTCTTCATTATTAGAGTCTTGCGGTACAAGAGGTAAAGCGCCATTTGAGAGTATTCTTTCCCATGGATTTGTAGTAGACGGCAAAGGAATGAAAATGTCAAAATCTATGGGCAATGTAATTTCACCCGAAGATATATTAAAAAATTATGGAGCAGATATTTTGAGAGTGTGGGTTGCATCTTCTGACTATGCGGAGGATCTAAGAATTGATAAAAGTATTTTAACACAACATGCAGAGTCTTATAGAAAAATAAGAAACACATTTAGATTTATTCTTGGAAATCTGAAAGATAAATTTGAACCACAAGATTTTGAAAAATTAGATATAAAAAAGTTGGATGAATTAGAACAATATATTTTGCATAAAATTTATCAAATCAGCGAGTCTGTAAAAACTAATTTAAAAAATTATAATTTTCATAAACTTTATAAAGAATTATTAAATTTCTGCACTTTAGATCTTTCATCCTTTTATTTTGATATAAGAAAAGACTCTCTTTACTGCGATGGAATAAATTCAGAAAAAAGAAAAAATTGTGTAATAGTGCTGAATATAATCTTAGAAAGTTTATTAAAATGGTTTGCTCCTATTTTAGTTTTTACCACAGATGAAGTGTTTAGCTTAGTTAACAAAGAAGAAAAAAATATTCACGAGCATTTTTTTGTTAAAGTTCCAAAAAAGTGGGAAAATAAACAGTTAAGTGACAAATGGGATCAATTGTTCAAAATTAAACAAGAAGCCAATATAGCAATAGAAACTAAAAGGTCTTCCAAAGAAATTGGATCAAGTTTAGAAGCAGATGTAAGACTTAATGTTAATAAAAATAATTTTGAATTATTAAAAAATTTAGATTTGGCCGAATATCTCATTACATCCAAAGCAGAAAAAATAATATCCGATGATCATGAAATAAAAATTGAAGTAAATAAAGCAAAGGGAAACAAGTGTCCGAGATGTTGGAAAATTTTAGAACAGACTTGCAATAGATGTTCTGACCTAATGTAAATGAGCTTTTTTAATTTGAAAGACAAAAAAGATTTTTTTTTAAAAAAAGAGAATATTTATTTTTTTTTGATGATATGTAGTATTTTTATTTTCGATAGAGTGTCAAAAAATTATATAATTAATAATTTTAGTGACTATACATACTATATTAATGATTTTATTAATGTAAATTTAATTTGGAATATTGGTATAGGATTTGGTTTTTTAGGCACCGACTCTACACTGTTGTATAGCCTCGTAACAATTATTATTGGATTAGTAATACTCTATTTGGTTTATATTTTTGTAATATCTGAAAATTTAGATAAGTTTGTTTTTTCATTAATATTAGGTGGAGCCTTTGGAAATATATATGATAGACTAACTTATAAAGCTGTGCCAGATTTTATTGATTTACATTATAATAACTTTCACTGGTTTACTTTTAATGTAGCGGATATATTCATAACTATGGGTATTATAATTTTTCTAATAAGAGGATTTTTTATAAAAAATTGAAAAATTTAAAAATGAGTAAAGTAAATACTATATTAATAATTTTTCTTTTTTTGACCTCGTGTAGCGGCATGAGCGAGGCTAAGAAAGTATTAAAAAATCAGAAAATAAAAACAACGGATGAATTTCTTGTGAAAAAAAGAAACCCACTAGTTTTACCACCTAATTATGAAGAAGTCCCAAGACCCGGATCTAAGCCTGTAAAAAATGAAGATGAAGAAAATAAGATTAAAAAGATCTTAAAAGCTCCGAAAACCGATAGTATTCAAAACAACAAATCAAAATCGGTAGAGGAGTCAATTCTAAAAAAAATTCGTAAGTGATAAATAGAAATTTAATTTTTAAAAATAATAATCAAATAAAAAGCCATAAAGCTGGCTATAAGAAACTATCTAAAAAGTTTGATAAAATATATTTGGGTTTAAAATCTGATATTAAAAGCAAGAATAGAACTTTAAATGTTTTAGATAAAAACTTTAAATTTAGTTTTAAATTTAATGAATTACAAAAATTTAGAAAATATAAATCAATAGCAATAATAGGCATGGGTGGCTCTATTTTAGGCACCGAAGCAATACATGATTTTTTTAAAAGTAAAATAAAAAAAAAAATATATTTTTTTAATAATATTAATGAAAACAGAATAACAAATTTTAAAAAAAAAGAAAATTTATCTAAAGTACTTTATATAGTTGTATCTAAATCAGGTAATACAATTGAAACTTTATCAAATTTATTTTCACTTAATATTGTAAAAAAAAATGCTAAAAATATAATTATAATTACAGAAAAAAAAACAAACGTTTTATATTTATTGTCAAAAAAATTTCAATTATTTTTCGTGGAACATAAAAATTATATTGGCGGGAGGTTTTCTGTTTTATCCGAAGTCGGTATCTTACCCTCGTATTTAATGGGTTTAAATATTTCAAAGTTAAGATCGCAAATAACTAATTGTTTAGAAAAAAAAAATAAGAACTTTCTTAAAAACAGCACAATCAAAATTGCAAATTTACTAAATTCAAACAATTACAATAATTTGATCTTTTTGAATTATTTTCCAGAAATGGAAAAATTTTTATATTGGTGTCAACAATTGATCGCAGAAAGTCTTGGAAAAAAAAATAAAGGATTTTTACCTTTTATTTCTTCAGCGCCAAAGGATCATCATAGTTTATTGCAATTGTATCTCGATGGCCCAAAAGATAAATTATTTAATATTTGTAGCTTTGAAAAAGAGTCAAAAGAAAAAATTCAAATTAAAAATTTTTTTGGCAATGAAAGTTATTTAAACAATAAAAAATTAAGTAAAATTAAAAATTCACAAAAGCTAGCCCTTATAAAATCTTTCATTAAAAAAAAAATCCCATTTAGGGAATTAAAAATTAAAAGAGCAGATGAAGAAGTATTAGGAGAACTATTTTCTTATTTTATAATTGAAACAATAATAATAGGAAAACTGTTAGAAATTAACCCCTTTGACCAGCCAGCTGTAGAACAAGTAAAAGTTAACACAAAAAAATTGCTTAGCTAAATACGCCAAATATTATCTTTGATCTACCGTAATTTTTAATTTCAATGATTTTTAATAAACTTTCTATCTCTTCTTTTAATTTTCTTTCTCTATGTAGAATTACAATATGTTTTTTTTCGTATAACTTTTTTTTTTTAATAGAAGAAAGATTCTTGCGATAATTTAAATCTTTAAAAGGTGGATCAAAAAAAAAAATTTGAAATTTTTCTTTTAATTTTGATGAAATAATCTTTTCAATATCTGAGACATAAACTTCAGATTTTTTTATTAATGATAACTTTAATAAGTTTTCCTTTAATAGTAAGGTTGCATCTTTATCTTTATCTACAAATGTTACTTTTTTAGCACCTCTAGAAATACATTCAATTCCAAATGATCCAATACCCGAGTATAAATCTAATACATTTGAATTTTGAAGATTTATATTAATTAAGTTCGAATGTTTTAATATATTGAAAATATTTTCTTTTACAGTGTCTTTCAGAGGCCTAGTATTTGAATTTTTTAAAAACTTAATTGATCTACCTTTTAACTCTCCACTAATTATTCGCATTTTTATTTATTACTTTCCACCCTATATCTTTTCTGTAGAAACCTTCTTTCCATTTTAATTTCTTAATGTTTGAGATAATTTTTTTTCTTATTTTTAAAAAGTTATCTCCAATTGATGTTATATTTAACACTCTTCCTCCATTTGATCTAAGTTCATTTTTATAAAATTGAGTTCCAGCATGATATATAAAATCTTTTTGAGAAGTTTTGAGTTTATTAATGTTTTTTATCTTTAAATTTTTTTTGTATTTTCCAGGATAACCTTTTGCACACATAACAATTGTCATACTTTTTTGGTCTCTCCATTTAATTTTTATTTTTCCTAATTCATTGTTAATTGCATTATAAAAAATCTTTACAATATCAGTTTTTAATCTTGGCAGTATAACTTGACATTCAGGATCTCCCATCCGAATATTATACTCTATTAAATATGGTTCATTATTTTTAATCATTAATCCAACGTATAAGAAGCCAGTGTACGAGTTTCTCTTTCTTTTTAGGGCTGCTAAAGTTGGTTTAATTATTTTTTCTATTATCTTTTTTTCTAGAGATTTTGTAATAATTGGTGCTGGCGAATATGCTCCCATACCCCCAGTATTCGGCCCTTTATCATTTTCATAAACACGCTTATGATCTTGCGCTGTACCAAAAAATTTAAAATTATTATTATCGACGATTATAAAATAACTAGCCTCTTCACCAACTAAAAACTCCTCCAATACAACTTTTTTTGAGGATTTAAATTTTCCATTAAATATTTCAGAGCAATTTGCTACTACTTGTTTTTTTGTTTTACAGATTGACACTCCTTTTCCAGCAGCCAATCCATCAGCTTTAACAACAATTGGAAGATTAGTATAACTTAAAAATTTTTTTACTTGTTTTTGATTTGTACAATTTTTGAATTTGGCTGTTGGGATTTTATTTTGTGAGCATATCATTTTCATGAAAGTTTTTGATCCCTCTAGTTTTGCAGCATATTTATTTGGACCAAATATTCTTACATTATTTTTTTTTAGGAAATCTACAATTCCTCTTACCAACGGTTCTTCCGGACCTACAATAACAATATCAATTTTAAATAATCTGATATTTTTAAGTACTTTTTTAAAATCTAATATATTGATGTTTACGTTTTTTGCTAAATGAGCAGTACCGGCGTTACCTGGAAAACATATAATTTTATTAACTAATTTTGACTCACTTATTTTCTTGCACAAGGCATGTTCTCTTCCACCGCTACCAATTAATCCAATATTCATCCTGAATTATATATTGTATAATTTATTGATGGGTAAAAAAAAAGCTAAACTTATTTTTAAACACAACTATTTTGATATTGTAGAGGAAGGAGACTATGTTTTGTGTGCAATATCAGGAAAAGAAATAAAGTTACAAGATTTGAATTATTGGAACGTAGATTTACAAGAGGCATATTTTTCCCCTATCGAAGTCAATGAAAGATTTAGAACTCAAAAAAAATAAATTTTATTTCCACCTGTTATGTGTCCATATCCATTGACTCGGATTTCTAATTATCATTTTCTCTAAAGTGTCATTAAGTTTTTTAGTTAATTCGATTTTATCATTGTAATTTTTCGGATTTATTCTGTCTTTAAACTCAATAATAAAGTTATTTTTTTTGTCTCTTTCAATATAAACAGGCACTATATCTAAATTATATTTTATTGAAAGTTGAGCTGGTAAAGTTGTTGTGAGAGCAGTTTTATTAAAAAAATTTATTTTCTCACCTTCACTCACTCTTTGATCAATCATAAGCGCTATACTGAAATTTTTTTTAATATAATCAATTGATTCTCTTACGCCGTTAATTCCTTTTTTTATTTGATTTTTGCAAATATATTTTTTTCTTTGGAACTCCATAAAAGGATTTAGAAAAAAATTATTTAAAGGTCTATATATTGTAGCTAATGGAATATTTTTTTTTGTTATTTCCATGGCCATCAATTCAAAGTTTGCAAAATGACCAGATACAAAAATTACAGGTTTTTTTTCAGTTAAAATTTTGGATAAATTTTCATCATTTTTTATTGATATATGTGAATTTTGTTTGCGAAAATAATTTAAAAAAACATACTCAATAAAAGTCATTCCATAATTTCTCCACATTTTGGAGTAAATTAATTTTTCATTTAGTTGAGGTGATTTATTCGAAAAAATTTTAAGATTCCTTTTAATTATTTTTTTTGATTTAAAAATAGAACCAAAAGTTAAAAAAATCCAGGCAAATATTTTTCTACTGATTCTTAAACCTAAAATTTTACCTATTAAAAAAAATGAATAAACAGCAATAGATTGGAAAAAATAATTTATAATTTTCATAAGATATTTTTGATTATTGAAATCAAGTCTTTTTGACTCTCAATTTCCAGAGACACTTTAACATATTTAATTTTATCAATATTAAACTCTTTAATTTTATAGTAATCTTTTTCTGTCATTATTAGTTGACAATTTTTATTTTCAGATTCTTTAACAATATTAAGAATTTCATTTTTGGTAAACCTATAATGATCTGGGAATATCAATTTTTTTTTAATTATTAGATTATTATTTTCAAGTAATTTAAAAAAATTTTCAGGATTTCCTATTCCTGCTAACGCAAATATTTTTTTTGTTTCGAATTCATTAATATTTAACGCCTTGTAGGTTGAATAAAATATTTTTAATTTATTGTTAATATTTAATAACTTTTGTTCAAATAGAATATCTTTTTTACCATTAATTATTATTATATTAGCTCTTTTTAGTGCATTCAATCTTTCTCGAAGTGGACCAGATGGCAAAACAAATCCATTACCTATAAGCTGTTCTTGATTAAAGCAAACTATTTTTAAATTTTTTTTAATAGAATAATCTTGGAAGCCATCATCAAGAATTACAACATCACTACCGGAATTTTCTGCTTCTTTTACGCCATCAAATCTTTTTTTTCTTATAATTAAATTATTAAATGATCTTTTTATAAGATTATATTCATCATCGTGATCTTTGTAATATTTTCTTAAAATTACAGGTCTCTTTCCTAATTTTAATATTTCATTAGCTAAAAAAATTGAAATAGGTGTTTTGCCTGTTCCACCAATGTAGAGGTTTCCTACGCAAATGATAGGAATTTCAAAACTATGTTCTTTAGTTAATTTTTTTCTTAAAAAAGCCAAAAAAAGAAAAATAAGTGAGATTGGTAATAATAAAATTGAAAATAAACCGATTTGCTTGTCCCAAAATTTAGGCTTTATTACTGTCATTTGATATAAAATTATTTAAGAGGGACATTGTATCATCTAAAGTTTTTTGGCCATAGACTTTAATTGAATCTAAATTTTTTTTATTATTTTGGTTATTATTTTCTAGATCTGCAATTAAATTTTTGCTCAATTCTTCGTGATTATTTATCATTTTAGAAATATTAGCTTTTTCTAAAATTTTATAAATTTCTTCAAAATTATAAACATATGGACCGTGATATATTTTACAATTGAGTTTTGCAGCTTCGATAGGGTTTTGACCGCCAACTTTTTTTAATCTTTTTATCATCGATTTTCCAATGAATACACTATTTGCATATTTGAAAAATTCATTAAGAGCACCAAAATAATTAATAATTATAATCTGTTTATCTTTTAAAATCGTCTCACCATGATTAAGAACTTGAGCATTTAAATCCATCTTCTCCGCCAAAGTTTTAATTGTTTTTGATCTTTCAATGTGTCTTGGCGCTATAATTGTAATTATATCCTTAAATTTTTGTTTAAGTATTAAATGTGTATTTAGACAAAAAATATCTTCCTCTCTATGTGTACTTGCTGCAAACCAAAATTTTTCCGATAAAAAAATATTTTCATTTATACTTTTAATTTTTTTCTGATCAATATCTTCAATAAATTTTATATTTCCCAGAAAAAAAATATTTTGAGCATTTAATTTTTCTAGAAATCTCTTAGTTTCAGAACTAGAACATATGCATAATTTAAAAATGTTAAAAATTTGCCTTGCAGTTGTAGAAAACATCATCCAATTATTATAAGACTTAGCAGTTATTCTCGCATTAAAAAGCGCAATAGGAATATTATGATTTTTAGCTTTCAAAATTAAATTTGGCCAGACTTCAGAGTCAACCAAAAAAATTCTATCAGGCCTCCACTGGTATAAAAATTTTTCAATCAAAAAAGGAACATCCAAGGGAAAATATCTATGGTAAATATTTTCAATATTATTGAATTCTACCTTTGCAAGGTTACCAGAACTTAGGGTAGTAGTGGTTATTAAAAATTTAAAATTTTTATTTTGAATATTTAATTGTTTAATTATTGGAATAATACTCTTAAATTCACCAATGCTGGCAGCATGAAACCATAATAACTTTGAATTTTGTTTATCAATGATATTAAAATTTGATGGAAAAATTTTTTCTTTAAATCGGTATAAGTCTTCTTTACCAAGAAATTTTCTTAAGTATATCATTAGAATTAAAAAAGGATATAAAAAGGCGCTCAATACTTTGTATAAAAGTATCATTTTATTTTAATTGTTTTTTATAAAGAGATTTATATTCGTCACAATTATCTATTAAGAATTTGTGTTTTCCAGAATTAATTATCTTTCCATTTTTTAAAACAAATATTTTATCTGCATTATGAATAGTAGAAAGTCTATGTGCTATCACTAAAGTTGTTTTGTTATTTGTTAAATTTGTTATCGCATTTTGGACTATTTCCTCTGACTCGGCATCTAATGATGAAGTTGCCTCATCAAGTAAAATAATTGGAGATTCTTTTAATATTGCCCTAGCTATTGAAATTCTTTGTTTTTGGCCTCCAGACAGTCTTATACCATTTTCACCTATTAAAGTATCGTAACCAGAAGGAAGTTTTTTTATAAAATCATCAGCCGCTGCAAATTTGCAGGCGCTAATAATTTCTTGTTCCGTTGCTTTGTTGTTAGCATAAATAATATTATTTTTTATTGTATCATCAAAGAGTATTACATCTTGACTGACCATAGAAAGATTCTGTCTTAAGGAATTTAAAGAGATGTTTTTAATATTTTGGCCATCAATTTCAATATTACCTTCTTGCGGATCATAAAATCTAGGCAAAAGATTAATTATAGTGCTTTTTCCAGCTCCACTGGGGCCAACAAATGCTACCATCGTGTTTCCTTCAATATTAAAAGAAACATCTTTAAGAGCTTTTTCATCAGTCGTATCATATTTAAAACTTACCTGATTAAATCTTATTTCTGACTTAGTTATTTTTAGTTTAGGATTATCATCAATTTCTTTTACTTTAATTTCCTTATTTATAACATCCTCAATTCTTTTGAATGCCGAAGCTCCCTGGTATACTGCAAGATTAATTGTAGCTAAAGATCTTATAGGCTGATAAGCCAACATCATTGCAGCTAAGAAAGAAAAAAAGTTATTTACACCAATTTCACCTGCTGCAATAAGTTTACCAGAATAAACTATAAATCCTGCAATCATAAATCCAGTTAGTGTTTCCATAATTGGTGTAGCTCGGATCATTACACTTGAAATTTTTATATTTTTTTCAACTAAGTCATTAATGAAATTACTTGCTCTTTCAGTTTCATGATTTTCTTTTTGATAAATTCTAATCATTTTTGACCCTTTGAATATTTCAGCCAAGAAGGAGGCTAAAATACCAGAGGACTCACCCGCTATTGTTGTTGCTTTGCCCATCCTCTTACCTAATGATTTAGCTAACCCACCAGCGAGAGGCATCATTAAAATTGCAAATAATGCTAATTTCCAATTTTGATAAAACATTAATGAAACTAATGCTATTACTGAAAAACTATCTTTCATAATGTTTAATACACCAGTACTAACTAGTGACTGTACATGATGAGCATCGTACATAATATTTGAAATATATTTTCCAGAGTGCCTACTATCTAACGTCTGGATATCTGAATACAATATATTGGCAGCTATTTTTTTTTGAAGTTCTCCGGATACTTCTTCTCCAACTCTAATAATATTTATACGTGCAAAATAAAGAGATAGGCCTTTGCAAGAAAATGCTAATATGATCAATAGCGGAATAGTCCATGCAAAGACTTGATCTTGGTCAATAAATATTTTTTTTACTGCTGGGTCTAAAAGCCAAGCAATTCCAGAAGTGCTTCCTGCAACGAGTATTGAGAGTATTAATGCTAGAAAAATTCTTTTAAAATGTTTTTTTACATAAAAATTGTAAAGCTTTTTAAGTAAAAATTTTAATTCTTTGAATTCCATATTAAAAATTTATTAAAAATATACCAATAAAAATAAGCAAACCGGTAAAATTATTTAGTTTGAAAAGTTTTAAGCAAGTCTCTGAGTTATTTTTATCGAAACTTTTTATTTGATAAAGCAATGTTAAAGAAGCCAATAATGCAAATATTGAAAAAACATTTTTCCCAAAATATTCATGAAATAAAAAAAACATTAATAAAATTGTCAAAGAATATGAAAAAAATACAAATTTTTTAATATTCTTTTTAAATTTTATTGAAGTAGATTTTAAACCTATAATTTCATCATCAGACATATCTTGAGCCCCATAAATAGTGTCATACCCCAATGTCCAAAATATGGCTGATACATAAAGAATAATTATATCTATAGAAATATTATTATTCATTGCAGTCCAAGCCATTAAAATTCCCCAATTAAAAGTTATTCCTAAAAATAATTGGGGCCAATAAGTAATTCTTTTCATAAAAGGATATGAGAACGCTAAAATCATGGAACCCAAACCGATCATGATAGTAAATTTATTAAATTGTATTAAAACAATAAAAGCTAGCGCACAAAGAGCCAAAACATAAATGAAAGCGTGTCTAGCAGTAATTGCTCCTGATGCAATTGGGCGGGACTTTGTCCTTTTTACTTTCTTATCAAAATCTTTGTCTACAATATCATTAAAAATACATCCAGCACTTCTCATTAAAACTGAACCTAAGAAAAATAATACTAAATAGTAAAAAAATAGATTAAGATTTTGATTTATTGACAAAGAAAATGCTAATCCCCATGCACAAGGCCAAAACAAAAGCATAAATCCAATTGGTTTATTTAATCGAGTTAATTCTATGAATATCTTAAAATGTGACATTAAATATTACTTGTAAATATCAAACAGTAACTTCATAATCAATTTGATTCGATATGGATATAGATTACACAGTTGCAGCTTTAATGTTCCCAGCAATTCCTCTGATGATGACGATGTATAGCAATAGATTTCATACATTAAGTGGTTTAATCAGGAAATTACATGATCAATTAACCTTCGATAAAATAACTCCTCCACAACTGGAAAATCAACTACATGTTCTTAATAATAGAACAAACCTATTAAAGTACACTATGGGCTTTGCTGCTTTTGGTTTTTTATTCAATATGACAACAGTTTTATTACTTTATCTTGGTAACTTACAAACTGCCAGGTTAGTTTTTGCAGCTTGCTGTCTATGTATGATTGTTTCTATATTTTTATTTTTACAAGAAATAAGACTTTCAAATCAAGCCTTAAAGTATCATTTGAGTGATATGGACTCGATGAAAAACGATTTATAATTTTATTTATTTTCCAATAATTTCTTTTTGAATAAAGAAATACCTTTAT
>Ga0315315_10001822_pt1 | contig 19539 bp, 17 predicted proteins | sample M140m3416metaG_FD_203699 | JGI IMG/M metagenome (GOLD analysis project Ga0315315, IMG submission 203699) | Ammonia-oxidizing marine archaeal communities from Monterey Bay, California, United States - M1 40m 3416 | ecosystem: Environmental > Aquatic > Marine > Intertidal zone | place: USA... | reverse complement strand
ATCCTCTTGAGGACATCCGGATTCGCTCCAGCCAGATCCTTTTTTTGGAAGGATCATTTTTCAAATTATACAACCGGACGGGCACCGTATCCCACGTGTGGACAATCTTGTATCTCGTGGTGTCTTTTCCTGCATAGCGAACCAGTAGCTTCCAATTGTCTTCAATACACCAGAGATATTGCAGCGTACTGTCGGGATCTCCCGGTGTCATATCCTGGATCGAATTCGTAACGCTGAATACAAGCCTTCGCTTGCGACGGGCCTCGGCGTTGCGCAAATTAATGCCCTGCAGATTCTCAGGCGCCTTCAGATCGGCAGCTGCAGCAATCGTCAGAAAGATGTCGATCGCATGGGCTAGCGTTCTCTGTGAGTTTATCTGCCGCACGTGGCCCGGCCAGGAAACCATGATGGGGGAGCGGATTCCATTTTCAAAAGGCGATCCCTTGGAACGCAGGGTAAAATTCTTCCCTGACTTCTGATTCGGGTTGCTTGCGCTCGTGCTCGCCGCCGCCCAACCGTTGTCCCAGATGTAGGTCACCATGGTGTTTTCAGTAAGGTTCTTCTTATCCAGATAACCGAGCAACTGTTCGCTGGTCTCATCAAACCACTCACACATCGCGTAATAGTTTGCGACATCCTCGGCCCGTCCGGGCTCGGTGTATTTTTCAGTAATCGCGGCCGGCAGGACCTGCCTCTGCTGCACCTTCGGCGACGTGAGTGATAATCCTGACGAACGAGGCTCCCGGATTGGGCATGTCAGGATTGAGGCGTCGTTTTTCCTTCCAAAGCTGGCCGACACGGACGCGTTCTTCGGGTTTGAGCCCGGCCATGATGCGGTTGACGTACGGCTGATGGTTGTCACCTTCGTAGCCTTTGGGAATAGGATTCCTGTCGATGCTCGCGAGGAGCCTCGCGGTATCGGGTGTGCCGGGGGCGGGCCGAGCAGCTGTATTCTCATGCGGATTCTTCTTCGCAGCGGCCAGTTTTTCGGGGTCGGGCCATTCTGGGGCGTCTGCCATGACACTTCGGTAGATGGCCGCGGCTTGTTCTTTCAAGCGGGCGGCGAGTTCGGGTCGCTCTTTCGCAATGTCGTTTTGCTGACCGAGATCCTTAGAGAGGTCATACAGTTGGACACGACCAAGTCCGCTCTTTTTGAGCTCCGGGATCCAGGACTCCTGGAAATAGAACAATCTCCGGTGTTGATCCCTGAGCCGATTGGCTTCGGGATTGGCGAATTTCCCGTTGAACATTCGAGAGCGAAGATCCATTCCGCCCAGCTCTTTCTCAAGATCATCGCCAAGGACTTCTTTGACTTGCTCCATGAGTCGATTGGCGGTTTTGAAGTCGATTGGCGATTTCGCAGTGCTGGAAGCGAAAAGTGTGTGGTCACCCACTCTCATGACCATGGTTGTCCCAGCCATCCAAAACAGGGGTTGATGCCTCTTGAAGGAACCGGAGCCAGTGAGCAACGGTGCGAGGTCGGAGCCGTCGAGATGCACGTCCTCGGGTTTGTCGATGCCGATCAGACCACACAGAGTGGGGAGAAGGTCAACGACTCCAGCCGGTTCCTTCTCGACTCGTCCGCCCGGGATCCCGTCTTTCCAGTAGAAGATGCCCGGGACGCGATGCCCACCTTCGAAGAGCGATCCCTTCTTGCCACGCAGTTCACCGTTTCGTTTTTGCAGGTAGCTGCCGTTATCGGAAGCGTAGATAATGATGGTGTTGTCGAGCTCACCGATTTTTTCGAGCTTTGCAACGAGTCGTCCGATGGCTCGATCTGTATTGTCGATCGTGCCACTGTAAATGGCTTCCCGCTGGTTGAGCCCGCCATACTGGGAAACGATCTCATCGGGCGCCGCAATCGGATCGTGCGGTTCATTGAACCATAGATTCACAAAGAAGGGTTCGTCGCCGTCACGCTTTTGATCGATCCAGGTAAGAGCTTCGTCGACCACGATCTGGCAGGAATAACCTTTCATCTCTCCCACGCGTTTGCCATTGCGCAGGAAGTTGGTCGGGTTCTTGTGACTGCGACCCGGGCCGTTGACGACGCCGAACCAATAGTCAAAGCCATGATCGGAGGGTGTGGGATTATCGCGATTCTGGACAGGCATGCCGAGGTGCCACTTACCAAAGTGAGCCGTGGCATAGCCGTTTTCCTTGAGCACTTCGGCGATGGTTGTTTCGCTCTTCAGAAGGTGCATCCGGTGAAAGCGTTCGTCGAGGACCGAGTAGACTCCGGTGCGATGGTGGTTGCGTCCCGTCAGAAAGGTAGCCCGCGACGGGGAACAGGTTGGGGCGCCCGAGTGGAAGTCGGTGAAGCGCACGCCACCAGCAGCCAGCTTGTCGAGAACCGGGGTCTTGACGGGACCGTCGTAGCAGCCGATGTCGCGGTAGCCAAGATCGTCGACGTAGAGCGTGACGACATTGGGACGCTGCTCAGCAGCGACTTCAGGCATTTGCCCCGCCCAGAGGGAAAGCAGAAGGCTTAGCAGGAGAGGAAGTCGATAGGAAGCTGGTTGCATCGTTGGATATCAAATGTTGAACGAGTTCATGTTGAAAGCCAGGGTGGCGCAATACCACTCTTTGTATGACTACCGGTGGAGTCATAAATTACCGTTAAAAATCATCGGGATTGGTTGGGATTCTGTAACAAAATTGCGAGCTGCCTCATGGCAACTGCCGCCCCGGTTGCAAGTATCAAATCGGGGCGCTCCACCTCCAACGAAGCCAATCAGTGAGCAGCCCTAACCAACCATTTTCCCTGCAGCTTCACTGAAATAAAAGAAAATCTGACACTGACTGATTAGATTGGGGGGCCCCAATCGTTGCTCCCGACAGTTTTCAGGACGGCTAATATCGGGTATCAGCCTGTACCAACCCGCCCATCCCCCCATGGTTTGGATAAAACACCTGCCCAACCTGCTGTCCAAACAGGACGGATGCAGCCCCCGCTCAACCTGCCGGGCGATGATGACTTGCGAGTCCTGAGTGGCTGGCGATGCCGAACCAACAGGACCACCACGACGTAACGTTGCTGAGTAATGTAGCCTCACCACCCAATTTTCAGTCGTTTCAACCATGCACGAACACGCCCATGAAATGACCCTCGGCCTGGCGTTTTTTCTTGGGGCAATCCACGCGTTGGAACCCGGACATGGGAAAACGGCGATGCTGGTTTACCTGTCGGGTGAACGACGTGGATTCTGGCATCCCGTGGTCATGGGACTTTCCAGCGCAGTAGCGCATTCAGTTTCACTGCTTGCGATCGCCTTCATCGTCCATATGACACAACACGCCATCACCGGCGATCATCAGCACGAAGACGAGAAGATCATATCGATCATGCAGTGGATCAGCGGATTGCTGGTTCTTGCCGTCGGAATCTGGATGCTTGTTTCGGCATCTTGGTTCAAGCAAAAAACCTGTGGCTGCAAGCACCATCGTGAACACCAGTGTGATTCAGAGACACCGTCGAAGAAACGAAGTTATTCGATGAGCGCACTATTGGGGATTGCGTTCGGCCTCCTACCATGTCCCTCGGCTCTGGCAGCCTACTTCACAGGCATTGCGACAGGGATGCCGATTGCGGCTTACGCAGTGATCGCTCTGTTCGCTGCCGGCATTGCCTGCTCCTTGACGGTTGTGGGTTTACTTGTCCAAAAGTTCGGCGATCGACTGTTCAAGCAGAAAGGCCGGCTTACTCGGTTGCCATGGGCTCACATTCGTGCGGTGGTCATTTTGATGGTCGGTGCTATCTATACCTACCATGCTGCGATGGCCTGAAGGCAGCCCTGAATTGGACCAGCCGTGGCCCGGAAACCAATATCACGCGTGGGTAATTTGGCGATAAAAACGGTATAGCAGCGTCGTGGACTGCCCCGCGATCGACGCCACGATGCTGCCCCGCTCCGTTGCCGCAGACCGCCCAAGGCTACCAACGCCCCCCCCTCGATTGAGCGGTCTGGTTCGCTAGCGTGACTGTGCCGGAATCGGTGATGCTTCCTTTTATTGGGAAAGAACGCCAGCTCAACTTGACAAAACAGCGAACAAACATATACTTGCATAATATTGCAAGTATATAGCTATGACAAAAACAAACTCAACATCAGACCACCCGGGCGACGAAGACGCACCGTCCTGCAGCACTGGCGATCACCATCATCAACCAGCCGACGTTGACGATGCCACTTGCCAGCGTGCTGCGGCGATCTTTCGTGCCTTGGGAGACCCTCAGAGACTGCGGCTGCTGATCATGCTGGAAGCGCGAGCTTGCTGTGTTTCAGAACTCGCCGCTGCCCTCAATGAACCATTGCCAGCCATCTCCCAACGCTTGCGAATTCTCAAGAGCGAACGAATCGTTGGATCTCGACGAGACGGCAAACACGTCTTTTACAGTTTGGCAGACGGGCATATATCGCGATTGGTGACCAACGGGGTCATGCACGCGGTGGAAGACTCTTAACTCGTTTTTTCAAGTTCGAAACTCAAATCCTCTTCTACGGAGAACAGACGATGAGCCATACACACGAAAACCATGATCACCAGCATGGCCCTGACTGCGAACATACCGGCATTGAGCACGCTGGACACGTTGACTACCTGCATGACGGCCACCTGCATCACATGGCAGAGGACGGGTCCGTTGTTGAACACAGTATTGAAGTCAGCGAAGCCAACCCCGATAGCTGCACCCCAGCTCATCAGTGCGGCTGCCACGACTCCGATCACGTTCATGGTCCGGGCTGTGGTCATGAACCGATCCCACACGGAGATCACGTTGACTACCTTGTCGATGGTCACCTTCATCATCCGCATGGCGATCACTGTGATGACCATGGTCCCATCTCGGTGGTTAGCTAGGCAGTCCGAAGCTCGAAATTGGATGTTTGAGCAAGCTCCAACCGACTGAAGTGCGGCGTTCTGCGATGCTGCGTTTCTGCAAACCAGCATACGATCTGATTGACATGAGCAAAGACTCGGGAACATCTGGAGATCCTCGCGCGGCCGTGCGCGCGGTGGGCCTACGGGCAACACCGGCGCGTCTGGCAACGCTTCGGTTGCTACGTGATGCGAACTCGCCGATGACTCATGCTGAGGTTGCGGCACGATTGGGTGAAGGCGGAGTAGACAAGGCGACGGCCTTTCGCAACCTGAACGATATGACAAACGCTGGCTTGCTTCGCCGGACCGAACTCGGTGACCATGTTTACCGCTTCGAGGAAATACGTCGTGGCAAAACAGGAGCGGAGTTGCATCCGCATTTCCTCTGTGTCAATTGCGGGACTGTTTCGTGCATGGACAACGTCAAATTGACGGGACGAAGCATTCGAGAAAGCAATAAAGTGGGTGAAGTCGCAGAGATTCTATTGCGTGGCCGATGCAACCAGTGCATGAACACTGCCAACGCCAAGCCAATGGACCTGCCAAATTCGGCGTGACCCTCGATTCGAGTCCGCACACACTGCAGATCCACCCAACGGACTCTCGCTCGATAAGGCGGTCCAACCTGGAAGGCTTACCTTCATGCGTTTTGGTTTCCTATTCATGGTGGGTCACCGCCAGGGTCCAGGAACTCAAACACACGTGATTGTGGTTACACAATCATGGCGTGGTGCTGCCCTCGGTTAAATCACTTTGATTTCTGCCTTTGACTCGCGTTAGCGTGTAGACAATAACTCGTCGCATGGTCCCATCTGTTTCAAATGATTCTGGGCGTTCTTGACGACTCTCGGCCAATCTCAGTGTATTCCCCTTGATCTCATAAATGCATTTCAAGGTTTGTGCCTTCGCGCCTTCGCGTGCAAGAGTAACGTCGAGATGCTTCGGGATTTTTTCGTCGTCAAGCGTGATTGTGCACTTGTATTCACGGTCCCCTCTCCTGACGGTCATGCGTTGCTTTTCAAAGATCCGTTTCATTCCCCGCATCGCAACCGGCAGTTGTTTCCCCTCAAGCTTTACCCCGACCTGCTCCATCGACGTAACCACCCAGGTCCCATTCAAAGAAGAGGGTTTTACGGCGGGAGAATCAGCATGACTTATTACGGGAGAACAAAGCGAGCAACCCAAAAACAACGCCAGAGCAAATCTTTGATGCATTTTAAGATCCGATTGAAAACAAAGCTGTGGTGCGAAATCAAGCCAGCACGCTGTCGTGCTTAAACCAGGGTTTGCAAACCAACATGTACGATTCCCCCCAGCACCAGATTCAGCCCCATTATTTCACCGTATCCGCACCTATTGCAACGACATCTCCGTTTTCATCACAACGGTCAGTCATGCCCGCAGCTGTCACTTTCTCCCTGAAATGGGCAGCAAGACCGAAGTTCCATGCTTTTTTTACCCGCTTATCAAGCATCCGACCCAAGCAGTTATTTTCCATCCCGGAAAGTGTCGTCTTTAAATTCCCACTAGCTTGGAAGCACTACGTGGCTTCCTGCTTTTCTGAAATCATGCATACGCAATGATTCTCCATCCCTGTCAGCAATAATCGCTCGCATAAAGTATGAGCCCGATCCGCAACACCATTCATCTCTGCCGCAACGGTTCCGATACATCAAACAGAAGCTAGAATGCCAGGCTATCTTTGCTGCTGCAGAAACGGCTTGGAACACCTCCGTTCACAGGCACGCCGACTGCAACGATAACGCTTGCCAATTCCTTCAATGCGTGACGCAAACTGACTGACCATGAAAACACCACCTCCCGGCACTGCCGAACGCATTGCAAACATGACTGTCGCTTCGGTCTACCCGCTCTACTTGGTCAAGGTTGAAAAGAAAGGTCGAACCCAAAAAGAACTGAACGAAGTGATCAACTGGCTTACGGGATACAACGAGAAAAAGCTAAGGTCTCTCATCAAGGATGAAGTGACTTTTGAATTCTTTTTCCATCATGCCACGCTCAATCCCAATGCACATCTAATCACCGGCGTGATTTGTGGCTACCGAGTCGAGGAGCTTGAGCATCCACTGATTCAACAAACAAGATATCTCGACAAGCTCGTTGATGAGTTAGCCAAAGGCCGGAAGATGGCGAAAATTCTGAGAAGTGAGTAAGAGATTACCCTTTCTGCCCCAGGCCTGGCTGCATCACTGAAATGCAGCGGGAATACACATGACCGCCTAAGTCAACCGGAATGAGACGAGGCCCTAGGGCAGACACCTTTTGAACAACCAGCCCAGCATCACCAGCCCGGCATCGCATGTCTTGCTCCACTGCAGTTAACGGAACTTGCCGTTCAGATGATTGATGCACTTTCAAGCAACGGTGCCGCTGTGCGGCGGCGGCGGGCCACCGTGCTGCTGCGTCTTGCAACTCGCTTACCATTCACTGGTCAATTGCAGTGGGCTGATTTGAACCAAGATACCCAAGCCCGCATGAGCACTGTTCCTCGCACCAACCCGCCGTTGGATTCCCAGCAAAACAGGCCCTTTCGCAAACCTACCCGATATCCCCATCATCTCCATCTGCTCCGATTTCGATTCGAGCAAACGCATTGTGCTGGTGAATTGACTCATAGTTCTCCGATTCACAACGAAACCAGACAATTCGAGGATCTGCTTTCAAATTCAAAGCGAGGTCACGCACCGTATCTTCGACAAACTTAGGATTATCGTAAGCGGCTTCCGTAACTCGCTTCTCATCACTTCGCTTCACCGTTGCATAAACGGAGCAGGAAGCTGCCTGCTCCATTTTTTGGAACAATTCGTCAATGGAAATACTCGACTTCTCGCTACGGAAGCGAACACTTGCGGACAGCCGACACCGTTGATTATGAGCTCCATAATTCGAAATTTCTTTCGAACAAGGGCAAAGACTCATTGCCGGACCGGCCACTGTCACAACCAGCTTGCGGCAACTATCGACCGTTGCGTCGAGCTCAACATCGAGCCGGAGCATTCCAGACTCGCCTGTAACGGGAGCCAAACGCTCAACGAACACAGGAAAACGCACTTGCACGCGCCCGCGTTCTGCATTCATCCGCTCACGAAGCGCACCACATAGGTCAACCGCACCTACGTAGTCCAGCGGTTGCTTCCAATCACGCAGAAGCTGGACAAATCGTGACATATGTGTACCTCGATCCGATGCTGGAAGCGAGACGGACATATCAAACATCCCATTCGTGCTTTGAACACTTTCACCAGAATTGGAACAAGAAACAAATTGGATCGGATACGGAACGCTGGAAACACCAACTTGATCAATCCCCAAATTTCGTGCATCAACGCGGGACTGTATATCAGGTAGTTCGCTCAAGTTCTCCAAGGAAAGTTCCTTTCTCATCTATTTTCGTGGGCAGGCAAATCAAAAGGTACAACCTGATCATACAAAGCAGCGAGCAAGAAAGATCATTCAACCAACAGCGTCTGATTCAGAAATACGCTGTAATTCTGAACGGCTGAATCCTGACTTTTGACCGCTCGCACCAAGACGGAGCCCCGAAGCGAATTTCGCACGAGCCTCCGCGAATCAGGATCAATTCTCGCTCGTGGGAAACGTCCTGGGAAACAAAAATGCTCAGCAAGATCAAAAACACGCACACCCTGACTCGTCAGCCGCTCTCGGAAAATCCGCGAGGCCATCGAACCTTGATCGCCTCTGTATAACACCACGGTTGCATCACGCATCAACCATGCCCGCCTATTTAGCTCTTCATAGGGAGCATCGTGATCACTCACCACTACATCACACCTCACGTTAGGAAAATGCAGTTGCAGCAGATCAGCCGAAGGCCGGTCCAAGACAATCACCGCCGGAGCGGCTCCTGCTTGAGCAGCAGCGCGTGAAGCGCCGGAAGTTGAGACCGCCACAAACACCATCAGCAGAAAAACGTTTGATCGCATGAAAGACCCTCGACGGAGAACGGAGATTCCCAAGTAAACCACAGGTGCATATCTTATGCAAGTACACAGAGTGTGTTCATGTCGCATTTTCTAAAAACACACATCCGATCCGAGTGAAGAAAATCTGAACGACACCTCAGACGCATCTCCGCTAGCAACCCATTTCTCGTGCCTCGAATATCAAGCATCCATAGCGGCAAGCCAGCTGATCTCAGGATCGCAAACTTGCGTGCTTGCTCAACTGAAAATCACTGCCACGGCATCTGCTGAACCTACTGACCCAAAGCCCCCTGCCACATACAGTGCAATCGGTAGCATGAAACTTCATGACGAAAGACGCCCAGCACAGGAAACGGAAGAGCTGGTTAGCCTCACCCTGAAACCAACACTCCAAGCAGCATCTTTCACTCGAGAAAGAAATGCCTCTTATTTTTCTGCCGCTTCCCTTAGCTTCGGCACCACTGGCCCCGCTGGCTCAATCACCGAGACTGCCACTCCCATGTCCTCAATGGCCACAGATAGCTAAACAACACCGAACCGCAAGTGGCCGACCACGCAAGCAGGCGGTAGTCGCGACAGGAAAGCCTCGGTGAACAACCCGCCCATGTTCAGCTGCAGAATTTGCAGTCACACCCAACGCCAACTCTTGCCAGGCCGTTTCAATCTCTCTCAGCTGGAAACTTTCGATACGTCAGCATCACAGCAACCGCAAAGGCAGCCGTAACGCCGATTCAGCAGATGAGCAACCACAAGCACAATACCACCGATCGAAGTCAGCCAAGGGACAATGCGACTGATCAGTTGACTGAACGCAGAGGACTGCGTCGGCAATGCAGCCAAGGACACACCAGCAAGCGCAACCCTCGGGCCTGCCACAGCACCATCATTCGCCACCCCCGCCTCAACATCCTTGCTAGCGACATTTTGGTTCGCAGCAGGTTTGTTGGCAGCATCGGCACAGCAAGCCTCCGTACAGACCTCTGCCGAGGCTAACGAAACCGCACTCCCAGAAAGATCTGCCGCACCCGAGTCGGCCGTCCTTGCATCGCTTTGACATGAAGCACAACACTCGCCAGCAAATCCGAAAGCAGCGGTTGTGATCATCACCAAACCCACACTGCCGATAATCACTGGAGTCAAACGCCTGTGCTTACGAAGCCCAGGAACGAACGCCAGTAAAGCGATTACAAAGCAGCCGACTGCCATCCATTGATGGAAACCCTCGTCAGCCAAGAACCCCAACCCCAATGCGGGCAAGTAAGCAATCACAAACGGCATTGCGGCACAATGAACTGCACACCCTATGGACGCAATCATACCTACCCAATCACTCCAACCGGCCCAACTCGGTTCCGCGACTTCCGTGACTTCCGTGATCGACTCGGCGCCCAAGGAACCAACCATGACCTGCTCGTCTTTCATGCCCAAACCTTTAACAAACCTTTTAAAAAGCCACACATCTGGTGCTTTCCCCATCCCGCCAAACCTCGCGACCAAGGCTCTGGCATCACGCGAAACCGCGGCAACTCCTCAACATCGGCAACAACCTGTCCCTCTACGGCAAATCGCAGTCGCAGACACGAAATCGCAACATTTTCCTTACACCGGCTCCAGCGTAAACCACATGCAAAGCCTGTGCAAGTGCATCTACAGGGCGTTTAATCAAAGCATCATCAACCGTCTAACGAACTGACAATTGCAACAGGATGTTCAGAACGAGAACTGGCCCGCGATCCACTTCCAGGCGGGGTGATGCAGCATCGCAACCACCAGAAGCAGGGTAGTCGTCGTCAGCCACCGCGGGCGCACCTCTCTTCCGCCGGCATATTTCAACAACCCGACGGCTACCACCCAAAGCGCAGCAATCGCCAAAACAGCCTGCCACCCCATTGCGATTCCCAGCAGTCCAAAAGCTAAGCTGAGCGACGAAGAGGATTGCCGTTGACGTAGACGCAGACGCGTTGACTTCGCCCACGAACCGAGGGCCCACCCCATAACGCCGCCCGCAGCAGAAGTGGCCGCTCGATCAGCCCAATCCGGGAATGATGCGGGCAACTGAAAGGGTGTCTGGTCGCCAAACGAAACCGTCAACATCATCGGAAAAGCAATCACGATGCCCGCAAAAATAATCGGCAAAGCCAGCGTCATCCAGCGCGGCACGCGTAACCGATCCTGCTCCATCAACGCAAGCATCAGAACGCAACTGAAGAGCGCACCGTGAAGCAAGTAGACGCCAATCACCGGCCACTTGGTGTACAAGATGATCCACAGAATCCCCGCATGCGAGTAGTGCAGAAAACCCGGAACATTCGCGGCGCCGGTGACAAGTTCGCACAAAAAAAGCAAAGCAAAAATAGCAAAACCAACCAATTCGACCATAAAGTATCGGACTGGAATCACTGCGGCACAATCACGGCAGTGCCCACGAAGATGCAAGTAGCCAAGTATGGGCAGATTATCGATACGCCTTAGCGGCATACTGCACTGCGGACAAGCTGAAGCACGTAAAACAATGGACTCACCACGCGGGGCACTCGCAGCAACAACATTCACGAAACTGCCTATGCAGGCTCCTGCGTAGGCGAAAATGGCAAAGACCGCAAGTTTCGCACTTCGAACCCTAAGAATCTCCATGGGTGACGGGTCTTTGATCACATAGCTGCTCGGATGGTCTCGAAACGGCTCCAGGAAAGCATCGGCCGCGGGTACCACGACCATGTAAATCAAAAGAGCCAGCAAACCACCAACGAGGGTTACCTTCCCCAACGAAATTGACCAGACACGCTTCCTCATCGCAATGAAGCCATCGCGAAACAGGAGCACCAGGAGTGCAGACACCGTTACCAATGGTGAAAACATCACCAGTGGACTCCACCAAAAAGACGGATCCTTATTTAGAGAAAATGCGGCGACAATCCCAATGACAGATAGCGACAAAATACTGAACCGAGGAAGCCCGGCAAAGCGGCTACCGACTGCCACACCCAAAACCAGAATGTTTGCGACAACCATCGCAAACACGGCCGGCTCGACCGAAAACCGGAGTAGCCATAAAATTGCTGAGCAAGCAGACGTACCCACAATCAAGGTGCGAGCATATTCTCCCCAAAGTGACTCATCAAACGGATCGCCACCCGCTGCAATGCGTGGCGGAACATCAGGGCGATGATCAGAGGGAATTTGACAAGTCATCGTTTTGACTTTCGCCAACGAAACTGACACGTGAGATGCTACCGGAATGTTCAGATTGCTTTAGAAAAACATGTCGGCTGTGATGATGCCGAGCAGTTCACTCCAAATTGTGGAACAGCGACAAACGTCCCCGCGAAGGTTATTTTCCCCTTGAACGTCGCGGCACCGACATCGCAAACCCCAGCCCCATCATGCGGCCAGCCATGACCATTCCGGGGATTGCGGCGCGACTCCATCCCGCTCGAAACGAGCCTACCAGATGCACACGAAGTGCAAAAGCATACAAACTGCGATTTTGCAGCATTTCCTTCTGATCAGGGCATTGAGATCGCAACGCTCTCTCTGACGCACCGCGAGTAGCGGGCCAAACACAACTCCCTGAGGCACCGGGCCTGCACGAAATGGCAAAAACACAGCCATGATTACAAGGCACCACCGACCAGAAAAACGGCCACAAGCATGGCGTAGAGAGCGAGTCGCAGCCCAAAAGCCCCATCGCCAAACAGGAACGAATTAACAGTGTGTTACGCATGCGATAGCACCGCAGCCCAACAACACCTTTGGTCCGCTTGACATTGTGGGTAGTGGAATTTCACTTGCGTAAAATGGAAAGTTCAAGCGTGTCACCACAAAACAGAAAGTCAACCACCGCCACGCTTGGTAAATCCGTGGGCAACGATTCCCACACCTGCACTTCGAGCGATCACCAACATCATCCACCAGTTGTTGACAACGCTACTTGCCAGCCTGCTGGCGATCACAACCAGTGACCACCGGCGCCATGCACGCGGTAGAAGATGCTTGATTTCCCCCAGCTTGATTACGGATCAAAATGATCAGCCATCCTCACTAAAATCATGATCACCAGCACGAACCAGACTGCGAGCGCACCAAATTCCGATAAGAATTTTATGTCAATTACCAGCACGAGAGAAACTTGCATCGTGTAGCCGACAACGAAACCTTCATGAAGCTCAGGTTTGCAACCAGGGACACCCAACCTGACAATTACATGCCACTCAAACGTATGGCTCCCACGCTCAGGCCATATTCACGGCTCGAGATATTAACACAGCAGGCCATACCTCACGGCGCCCACCTTGACTATGTTGTCGCTGGTTACCAGCATGATCTTCACGCCGATCACAGTAACGACTACGGTCCAAGGCTGGTCGTCAGTCAGACAAGAGCAAAAACCTGCGTCCATGGCTTCGCGACGGATCTGATCTGAGTGCAACCCCTACTTTTACGTAATAACGCCCCACCAAACGCGTTAAATTCAATGAACACATCATCCGACAACACGCGATCCATACGAGATGACATTCGCGCGGTGGGCTTGCGAGCAACGCCAGCAAGGGTAGCTACACTCAAGTTATTGCGTGTTGCGAAATCGCCGATGACGCACGCCGACGTAGCCGAAAAGCTGGACGATTCTGGAATTGACAAGGCAACGGCTTTCCGGAATCTGAACGACATGACCGATGCCGGCTTGCTTCGCCGCACGGAACTGGGTGATCACGTCTACCGCTTCGAGGAAATTCGTCTTGGCGAATTTGGCGGCGAGTCCCATCCGCATTTTCTTTGTGAAGACTGCGGTACGGTTTCATGCCTGAAAAATGTAAAGTTGACAGCAGAAAGTCTTCGGGAAAGCAGCAAGATAGGCGAAGTTGCAGAAATCCTGCTCCGTGGCCGATGCAACGCGTGCAAGTAGTGTAGTCAGTGCCAAGATGCTTCAGAGCCGTCATTCAGCCAAGATTAATCTCCATCAGTCTCGTCGAAGCCCGACAATGGTTGCTCTGCGACGGCTGGAACGCTTGCCTTTTCTATTTCGGTAGAAGCAGCATCGTCTGCTGGTGATGGAACGGGCACGGTCGCCAGTCCGGGGTACAACATCATGGAAGCCTCAGCTAATTCCACTGCTTTGGGATCGATAGCCTTGAGCCTCTGGAGCACGTTCGCGGCACGGGGGAGCGGACAATTCTTGACGTAAAGAACGGCGGCCTGCCTGATAAAGCGATCCGCTTCGGTCGACTGCTCGAACAGTTCGGCAATGCGTTCCAGTGCGGTCCAGTCTTCCCACCTAGCCAGATCGGGAATCACAAGATCAGCTAAATCTGTACGGCTCAACACGCTTCGTAGTGCCCTCGCCAAACGTTGACGCGGAATCTGCTTAAGATCTGTCCCATGTACTCGTATCGCGTTAATCGCAGCAAACGAATCTAAATACTCAGCTTCGCGATTGGACAGATAGTCGCGTTCAATACGAGCCAAGGCGTTTTCTCCACCGAGCGATAGATAGCATGAAATTGCCGCATCCATCCCCAGTGAAAACGTCGCATCAGCTTGACGCTTGCTGATCGCTTCATCAAACAGCTTTGCATCCGCCGCTTTCCCACACTGGCTCAAGAACGTCCAGCAAAGACGGCGTCTATGCCGCGGCAACGATGGATCCAGGACTTGGCCTACCACCCATCTCCGATCCAATTTGTCTCGCAATCCTGCAATCTCAGTCAAAGATGCGTCAGCAAATTCGTTGTAAGCATCAGCCGCGACCAAGGGGTCAGAATGCTGCAAAAAACCTAGAAAGTGCTCCAATCGCCCTGCCCCGCTACCCTGCAAACCACGCAAACCTTGGAGATACGCAACCGCACTTTTCGAAATATTTTTCGCCGCAGCCCACTGAATACGATCTTCTCCGTAACCAGTAAGCCAGAAAATACTATCAGCCGCAGGTTGCTTCTGGATAAGTACCTCGATCACCGAATTTTTGAGAGCGGGATCACCCTTGATCACTTTCGTGATACGCAACCGACACATAAAAAACTCATCTGCCTGCTCGGAAATCGACTCGAATTTCGCAATCACCGCGACAGACGCTTCCTCCAAATCATCACTCAACGTCGGAGCAAGCGAGGAACAAAACGGACAAGCGTGGGCGACTGTTACCCAACAGACTACACACGCAGCTACGTGCAAGGGTATCCGAAAGAAGAAGTGGTACCGAGTGAACATCGCTTTCCATCCAGCAGAGAATCGTGCCGCAAAAGACAGTCTGGTAGGAATGCTACAATGTGAAGAAGATCTTGCCAACTTGATCGAATCACTTGTTGGCACCCGCACTTCAGCATGCGAACATTCTCGCGTACGCGTTCAAGCACACGCATCATTTGCAAACTAGCCGATCTTTGCCAAATCAGGCAACAGTAATGAAGGCAGGGACCGATAGCGGTTACGAAAACCATCTAACCTTTCGAACAACCAAGAAGCAAGACTGCCCCAAACGGTAAGCGCTCAGAGCAAACCGAAACAAGCGAAATTCACAAAAAACAGTCTATTTAAAGACCTGCGCAGCCCATACTTGTGACAATGGACATGCCTGTGATGCTCAGTTTCCCCCCCGCAAAACCTACATCGACGAAATTGCCATAGGCATTCATCTACAGCGTGCATCGGGTAACAATCAGACAAAGTTCATTTCCATTCCCACCTCCTGCTTCGCATTGCTCACCCACCAGCAGTTCACTCAGTCTGATCTACTGGTCTTCTGTGGATAACTGGCCTTGGTTTTCTTAAGCCATGCCTTGAGTTTGGAATGCAGTTGAAGCGTTCTTGCCGGCATATCGTCGGCAATATTCTGTGACTCGCTGATATCATTTTTCAAATCGTACAATTCAACCGAGTCGTCATCATAAAACCACAGCAACTTGTGATCGCCAGAACGAATCGCGCTTGCGAATCGATTCGCTTTATGAAATGCGTAATTGGGATAGTGGAAATAAATTGCCTCACGTATCAGAGCTGACTCATTTCTGAGCAACGGCAGTAGAGAGATTCCATCGGGAGTGTTGGACGGATCGGGTTTTAGATGAGTCGCTTCGAGAATCGTGGCGTGAATGTCCATGGTGATCACAGGCGTCGCTGTCCTTGTCGCGGGCTTTACATGCCCGGGCCAACGAACAATCATTGGGACTCGGATTCCACCCTCGTAGACGTGACCTTTCTCCTCCCTCAGTGGCTTCACGTTTGCAGCAAACGGTCCATTATCCGATGTAAAGATCACGATGGTATTGTTGTCCAGTCCCTGCTCGTTGATTGCCTTGAGCAGTTTTCCGATCGATGCATCCATTCCCTCAATCATCGCTGCGTACGTCGGATTCTCGATGCCTGGACCTTTTCGTTTTTTATACTTCGCGACCAACTCAGCAGGAGCCTGGAATGGATAATGAACTGAATAATTCCACCAACAAAGAAAGAACGGACGATTTCCGTCGGCTTGAGCTGACTCGATGAAGTTGATGCATTCATCGGCGGACCTGTCAGGCAGGTACTCGCCGTCTGCCTTGCCTTTCAGATTGGGAATTCGATAAGGACTGAAATAGCTTGGTGGTCCGCCATAATTACACCCGCCCATGTTGACGTCAAAACCTTGGTGCTCGGGTCGCAACTGCGCTTCCGTGAGCAGCTTCCCATCGGTTCCCGAGTCAGAGCGGCTACGGTGCGACAGATGCCACTTGCCAACAAATCCCGTGGCATACCCAGCTCCCTTGAGTTGCTCTGCCAAAGTCACGCGTTCCAGCGGCAGGTGACGCAACCAAACCGGCGTGATCAAATTCGTACCCGGCTTTTGAAAATTCAGAGGGTGCCCTGCAGCATGATTGGTAATATTCAGACGAGCTGGTGATTCACCCGTCATCAGCGCTGCTCGTGTCGGTGTGCAAACAGGTGCAGCAGAGTAAGCATCGGTAAACAGCAAGCCTTGCTTTGCCAGCCGATCAATGTGGGGCGTATCGAGTTTCTCGTTGCCGTAACAATGCAGGTCTTTCCAGCCTAGATCATCCGCCATGATCAAAACAATGTTAGGCGTTTTCACGTCCGCACCAGATTGCTCCGCCAACACACTCACACAAAAAACGCCAAGACTGGCAACAAGTGCCAGACGGGCATGGTATCCAAGTTGCAACATTTCAAAGTTTCCAATCGATTACTGGACGCGTTCCCAATCACACATCCGTGATACTTCGTAATTCAGCGGTATCCTCTGCCGTGTCGATCTTTTTTATCAGCGCTGTGACTTGTTGAGTCACGGGGGAAAGCATCCGCGCCTCGCTGTGAGATCGCAAGTCTTTTTCAAGCTGCCGAAGCTCTGGCAGGACGGCTCTGGCTGCTGGACCGTACGATTCCAACGTCTTCAAACATTTGACAATCCGATTCTTCTTCCCCCACTTGTCGATCTCCATGATCTGAATGCACAGCGGCATTCCTTCTCGGATTCGATGCTTGGCAAGCAATTCGACACCGCTGAGGCGAATTCCACTTGCAAACATGATTCCACTGGGGGCAGGTTCAACGATCGCCTGATGAATGGCCGGTAGAAATGGCTTGATTTCATCGTAGGTGAGATTGGCATAGACAGTCTCAAGACTTCCCCTTGCTCGACCATCTTCGTTCTGTAGTCCAACACGGACCGCTCGCAACAACAGCTTACGATCTACCCCATCAAGGGACCTGCCGATCAGTCCACCACGACGGTTAAACAAACAGAAGCAAAGAAACCGCTGTTCCATGCCCCGAGGATCGTTCTCGAGGTCTGGGTTTGCCAAGCGTTCAAGCATCGCGGGAACTGCCGCTTGTGCTGGTTGCCCCATACGGGCCAGAGCCTCTGCGGCAACAATCCGCAGCGTTAAATCCGTGGACTCAAATGCCTCAAGCAAGGCTAACACACAATCATCAGCATTCCCTTGGCGGCCAACATGCCCCAACGCCTCAGCGGCTCCGTAGCGAGAATAACGATCGTCGGATGCAACCAGTTGCAACAAGGTAGACTGAACGTCACCACGACGATTCGCAAGTTCCTCAGCAGAGCGTTTTCGAGCAGCTGGTGACCAACTGGACAAGCCCTTCAGCAAGATTTCCTCCGCGCGGGCCTTGTAACGATAGCGATCATTTTCCTTGCTCGAAAAGTAACCTCGGCCTGCACCGATCACTTGAACAACTTCAGCACTTGTCAACGCCGGAACAGAGCAACGTTTCTTCCCAGTAAGATAAAGGCTCCTCAACGGCAAAGCGTACGTTAGCAAATAGGTTCCGGTATTATCCCAGTTCCTGTACGAACCATGTTCTTCTTCCCCCGCGGGGGAACCCTGATAACGAAAGCCGCCATCGGACTGACGCGCAAAATCGTAATACCATCCCTGCTCACGCCAGTAGGCAGCGGTAGCCAGTGGCCCACATCGGGACACGGCGGGCATGGCCCACAGAATATTAAAGAAGTTTCCTGTGTGCCCGCGTTCTCGCTCGTCATAACCAGCGGTGCTCATCTTCGCGAAAAACGCCGCTGCTTCACGATCTTCAAGCAGGTCAAAAAGCACGGCAGCCATCGAGCACTTGCCATTGTCCTCGTGCCCCGGCCATGGTGCGTGATCTCCATAGGGGATGGCTCCTTTATCAACATACCAGCGAAGAAAACGAGCAGACCGGGTGATCGCGAGATCCATTGCAGGATCTGTCACACCAGCCGCACGTGCAAGAACCAACGAGATTGTCAATGGGATTCCGGGAGAGTTCATGCACCCGTAGCCACCGACGCGACCATCAGGCATGGCAAAGCGATGCCCCCACGTTCCAACATTGCTTTGACCGCGAGCTGCTTCGAGTGATAAACGCCGGAGTCCTGGCATGATCGACGGGTCGCCAGTAGCAAGAGAATACTCCGCAAGAAATGTAATCGCGTAACCGTAATGCCAGGTTGCCATTGGCCCCACCCGATAGCTGGCAACCTTCTTTGCGTAGTCAGAAACCAGCGACTGGTATTTCGTTTCACCGCTTGCCAGCAACGCCAGTGCGTTGATGCTGTTGGGGATTGAAACACTTTTCATCCCCCTCTTGGCAATGACTTCACAACCACGCTCGAAAATCCTTTTCGACTTCTGGCAATCGTACGGCGCTGTCTCGCTGTAGCTACCCATTACTGGGAGCCGAAGCTCGATCATTTTCCGGATGCCACTTCGCACACACACCAAACGGAGAACACCGCGAGATTCTTCCCGTTCGGCCCGTGTAATCGCCTGAGCAAACTGGATCCGTGCATCCTCTTCAAAGTCCCGCCCCTCAACACCCACAATCACATCACCCACTTTCAACACACCATCAGCAGGTGATCGGCTTGCGACACGGGTGATCACGATTCTCCGGGCATCGGCGGTGTGCTTCCATGCTTCGACCAAGCCTCTCGCACCGGTTGGACCAAGGCTCCAGTCGGTTTCACCCTTCTTCGCGTGAACTGGCGCAACGCCAAGCAGCGACACAGTGATGAGGGGAAGGATGGCTAATCGCCAAAGTCCATTCTTGTTCATATCATTATTGCTCAAACGCCAGAAAAAAACGGTCGACAAATGCGTGCTGACATCCATCCTGTCTCGGGCCAATCATTTGACGCATCACCCGCGTCGGTGACTTGCACGAATTCCACAACCCACATCCTAATATTGCTAGTCAG
>Ga0315315_10001821_pt1 | contig 19541 bp, 20 predicted proteins | sample M140m3416metaG_FD_203699 | JGI IMG/M metagenome (GOLD analysis project Ga0315315, IMG submission 203699) | Ammonia-oxidizing marine archaeal communities from Monterey Bay, California, United States - M1 40m 3416 | ecosystem: Environmental > Aquatic > Marine > Intertidal zone | place: USA... | reverse complement strand
CTTAATATTTAGAGTTCAAATGTCCGAGCCATGATTTTTATAAATTTCCTTAATATTTAGAGTTCAAATGTCCGAGCCATGATTTTTATAAATTTCCTTAATATTTAGAGTTCAAATGTCCGAGCCATGATTTTTATAAATTTCCTTAATATTTAGAGTTCAAATGTCCGATTCGAGATTTCCCCAACATTCCTTAATATTAAGGCAATCTGTTCTAAAAGTTTAGCCTGATAAACCTTTGTGATCATAACCATGACAAAGTGCCCTTTGTGTAAGCGTTCGTACGCTAAAAAGCCCAAATGTGCCATCAGACTGTTTAATTCAACGAACGAGTGCGTTATTTGCATGGAAAACAAGGCAGATATGCACGCGCTACCGTGTGGGCATCAGTTTTGTCAAGAAGATCTGGCCACACTTGGCATTTTTCCTGTTAAGAAAAAAAAGAAAAAAACTAAAAAAAGAAAGCGCCCCGCAGCGCCCGCAGCTCGTTCATGGGCCGGCGCTGTCGCTCGGGCCACAAGTTCGTCCATGTCTGTGGGGCGTCGTCGTTTGGGTAATGTTGTCCCCGTGTTTAGGCGATGTGGATGGTGTGGACATCAGGGCCACAATATTCGTAAATGTGAAGAACATCGCCTACAATGTGGTTGTTCCACAATAGCAACGGCCATGCACAAAGAGATTCACAGAAACAAGGTCAATTGCCAAACATGCCATAAAAAGGGTCATGAATCAGTGATGTGTGCCGTTGTCATCCTTGCGTGATTGGCGCACGCCATGGCAAAATGTGGATAAAGATTATGTAAAGAATATATAAGAGTACATAGGATTATTTGTATATTGAAGAATGTCTCTTATTTTGTTTCAATTTTTATCTTTTCATTAAAAATGTTTTTCTACGTGCTGGTTTGGCGCGAATACAATCGGTCACTGCCGAACCAACTTCATATATAATACACTTCTGCTTGGCACGTGTAATGGCCGTATACAACCGTTCTCGTTTATCTCCCCAAGAAGAAGTGGATTTATAAATAACAATGGGATATTCTGACCCTTGGCTTTTATTAACAGTCAATGCATATGCTGGTCTCAAATAATCTTCTTCAACGATATTAAAGAGTACATCTGATCCAAAATGAACCACAACATTTGGCCCTTGTGCTCTTTTAATGATGCCAATTTCTCCATTAGCCACTTGCAGTTCTTTTCCGATAGGGTTGCCACTGCGATCTACGACATCGATATATTTATTTGTAATATTGATGACTGAATCACCGACTCCGAATCTCCAATCTTGATAACGCCAAGTTTTATTACTATAATCCATATTGACGGGATCTGAGTATGGCGTTGTCCCGATTGGATTACATATCTGTCGTAGTTTACCATTGAGTTTTGCAACTTCTGCATTTGTATTGCATAATACCATGGGCATATTTCCCTCATCGTACATTCCCTGGACTTGTTGTATGATTTGTTCGTCGCTTTGATAGGATTGCTTGACAAAGGATTGTTCTGAATAGTCCAACTCTGTGATCCCTTGGCGAATTTTCTGTCCATTTGTTGCAATAAAAGAATGTTCGTCCGATCTGTAAATTTTCGTGAGTTCAATTTTGGGGATTTCGGATTGACAAATATCTTGCAAAAACTGTCCAGGCCCCACTGAGGTTAATTGTGCTGTATCACCGACAAAAATGATTTTATGGAATGGCCGTTTATTCAACAACATGGCCAAAATCTCCGGTTCTTGCATGGATTGTTCGTCCAGTAGGAGTGTTTTGGGCAAATCTTCGTTATCGGACATGTAAAACAGCCTGTGAACGGTATATGCTTGAACACCGGTCACTTCGGCCAATCTTTGTGCCGCTTTGCCTGTCGGGGCCGCACATACTACGCGGTTTTCTAAACTTTTAGCAATATGTTTACACACAGTCGTTTTGCCAGTCCCTGCCCCGCCTTGGAGAATAAATAGTGGCGACTGACACGCTTCGAGGACAGCTTGGCGTTGTGTATCGTCTAATTGTACATCTGTGGGCGGGATTGTAAAATCTACCGGCCTGTATTTTGCACGTATATTGTCGAATGTTTTTTTGAGGAAACTTTCAATATCGGCATAACGAACCAATGCCACAAAGTTTTCGTGGATAACAATGGGCCAGGTTGGTTCTGAGGATTCGGTATCCATTTGACAAAGAAACGATTGAAGAGGCATCCAATAATTTCCAGAGTTTTTCATATATTGTCGAACAGTATGAATAGCTTTGCATCTGTGTGCGCGCGGATCGTTTGGCTGTAGGTTAAGATCTTTACAGATAGATTCGACCATTTTTGTCCTGCTTTTTAGTTTCGTGGCGGCCAAAAAGTCCGAACGTTTTGTGTTTTCATAACCAAACCCATCATATTCTGTATCGTATAAAATTCGCCATGGATCTTGTTGAATAAAATGTGTAAAATTCTCCAGTGATCCTTTCCATTTAATGGCTGCCGCTGTTTGATTTTCGTTCATGTATGCATGTAGACCTGGCAATCTCTGTGACATTTGTGTGGATGCATTTAATTCTGTAGCAATACTGTCATAGGCCGTGTACATTCTGAGTAGTTTTTTACGACCCACTTTTGGAATGTTCATCAATTCTGCGGATCTTTTTTTTGCCAGTGCATTTATCAAAGAGGTTGTTGGTTTCATTGCCATAAAAATAGCGGAGCGGTCTTTATAACCAATACCCTGTGCTTTAAACGCTGCTTTAAGAGCGTGCGTAATCCGTGATACTGGCGCGCCTTTAAAAGAGCATTTACGTGCGCCCGATCTTACACGTTTCATGGACAAGTTACCTTTGTATATTTGTCCGGGTACAATTTGAGAGTTTGAACAACCGAAATTTCCGGCGCAAGTACCTTTTGTTTCCGCATTTCTAAATTCAACCAACGCCCAATCCTCGCCCCGTGTCAAGATGACTTTGGTAATTTCGATACGAACCATGAGATACAACTGTTTTTACCAAATAGAAAGGAATGTATATAAAAAAAATATATGTGTTATTTATATATTATCCCGGCATGGCTATTTCCCTCTGTTCGGATGCGCATTTGATTTGACACCAAATAAAAATATAAACGACCACACACATGATAAGTAACATTAGAACGAGCAAAACACCCGAAAGTAATGCAATGTCCATATTATTTTTTTAGTATAGTTTATGTGTGATCGCGTTTAATCCATAGGGGTTTTTATTGTATTTGTAGTATAAATAATTCATTTGCGTTTCAAAAACCATGCAGGCAGAACGTGTCCGCATATGTTCTCAACGTATCATGTCAAAGGGTGTGACTTCTTCTTGGTTGGTCCCTCTAACATCTGACGCGAGTGTGGATGATGTGTTAGCATTGTTTGCACAATATTTATTGGTGCGGCAAGAGCCTTCTTTGGAATATCCCATTTTAAAAACGTGTTTCGAAACACTTTTAAACGAAAAGGAAGAGTGTATGTTTGTTTTTATGCGGCGTGGCGTAGACAAAGCTGTTGGTATTTTACGTTCCACAGAACCTCTTTGTACAGTGCGTGAAGAAGTATTATTGGAACAGCTGGGTACGCCAAATCAATGGAATGTTCCTTTATGGACTTGGGAAGATTCCGATAACTCACTGTCCTTTGAAATGGAAAAACAATGTCCAGACCACAAAGTGTACATGGGGATTTGGTGTTACCGGTAGTTAAAACCGTATATTTTTTAATCCCATTTCTTCCTCGTCTACCGGAATGTATTCTGGTCCTCCCCCTTCCTCATCTTCTGGCTTTTTTTTATTTATAAAATACAAGGCGCCAATAACCAGTAGTAGTACGGCGACAGTGGACGACAATACGATGGCTAAAATGCCCATGGCGTCGATTTTGTCTTCTTGATTTTCGGAAGAATGGGGTGCGGCATGCTCCCCTACGGCGTATTTCGTGTACAGTCCTGTACAATGTTCAGAACGGTCGTCTCCGATTAATTCATCAGTGCATTGCCATTGCGAGCTCACTTGTTCACAGTGTTGATATGTCACATTCGAATTACAACCCCATGCATCGTCCTGCCACGAGCACGAATTTTCTTCTTCCCATGTTGGCATCGCGGAGTGGAACACGAATATAATTAAATCATACACTCTTTTTTCATTGTTGAACACGGTAGGGTTTGCTTTATAAGAAGTCAATATTTCCTTCAGTTCCGCTTCTTCGCCGCTCTCAGCTACGATGTCAAGGTCCTGTACAGAGTGCATAAAACCGCGCGTATCTCCCGCCTCATATAATTGCGTTGCTGCCGATATGTTACACATAGTTCCGTCTTGCAGTATTTCCGTGCTTGTACAATGTCTAACTCTGTCAACACATGTTAATATGTTTTCACCCTGGTTACAAGGTAGCGTGGAACAATTATCGGCCATACCGATGGCAAACACAGAGAACAAAAATACAACAATATACTTCATAATTTAAAAAAAAATAACATATTAAATAGTACATAAATGTTAAGTGTGTTGTTTTTTACCGATGACCCATCGGTGTTCCATTAGGGTTACGTTTGTACATTTCCAATGCATGAAAGTGTTCTTCGATCGCCAATGCCCATTCTTCCCATAACACAATTTTCACTTCTTTTTCAGTCAACGTTAATTTGTTTTGCGTCGTACTATTTTCCTCGAACGACATGTTGTCTTTCAATAAATGTCTGAATTTCAGATCGTACAAAATCCATTAAAAGCGTTGCCATGCCGTTTTTGTGTTTCTTTGTTGTTGTTGGACGGCGGTTCTGAACATGTTTGTAGGCATAATGTGGCAGTATTGTTTGTAGTCATCATCGTTTAACGATTTGGAGTAACATGCAATGTGTTTGCATTGTCTACCTTTTAAGTATTGAACTCCTGCTGGCCCTCCACAGGTATAGCAAATAAATCTTCTTGAAATATAAGCAATGTAACCTGGCTCTGAGTCTGCAATAGTAATTCTGAGTCGTTTAGTGGGTGCGCCGTTGGGTAATATGGGTAGAGGTTGTCCAATGGGCATGGCTATCATTTTGTAGTAGATGTCTTTTGTCAATACACGCAGGTGTTTTGCAATAAAGGGCGATGTATTTGCGCGGGCGAGCATGGCGACGGCTTGACAGTGTTTGCACATTTTGTGTTGTGGTCCTTTTCTGTTCACAAAGTCTGGACACGTACAGGACCATTTGGGCGTTTTTGTGAGTCCCTGTTGTTCAAGCCAGTAGTGTATGAGATATTGTGGTTTAGCGTTGTATTTAAAAAATTCCGTTTCGAAAAACATTTCTTCTGTATGTTTAAGTCGGGTAAAGGGTAGACCTTTTTTAATCTTTGGTTCGCCTTGTGGTGTTTTCCTCCATCGGTCAATTAATCTCCGAACAAGAGCGGACATCTGATGAATATGGCTTAACTTTAATAGTCCCTTATTCTAATCTTTTGGCGGCCATGTAATATTTTTTGGCGGGGGTCGCAACCCATTTATCGAACACAGATCCCTCTAACGGTTTACGTACGTGTTGTTCTAACCATGATAATACGGCATGTATGTGTTTGGGCGGTGGTGGTGCACTGGCACCGGCTCGTTGCACGCGTTGTATGTCCATGGGTTCCTGGTTGGATGCCGCCTTTATACTGGATAATATTTAAGTCTCCATCTGTGGCTGAACAATTTGCTGTATATCTATTTGGTTGTTCCAATACATAATGGATTTTGGTTTTTTTTCTATTTTAAACGGAATGCTATCGTCGCACGCAATTTCTAAATATGGTTTCAACTCTATCGACTTAACAGAAGACGGTGCATTCTGGTGCCGCTGCTTAATGTATTCGCCAATATCCGATCTAAGATATAGAGTTAGATCAACTGTTTTTTGTATATCTATGGACCATTTACCGGGTTCTTTCAGTTCCCAAGACACAGAATTATCGGACCATTCCAATTCCATCACCAATGGTTCTTCAACCTGAAAACGTACTGTTTCCGAGGTCTGTGCGGGCACAGACCAGACTAATTTGTTGTACGTGGGCCCGTAACTGATCAACTGTATCCATTCTGCGACCCATTCGCTAATGCTGGACGCATTGGTATCTACAACGGCGTCCACATGTGCGGTGTCAATGGGTTGTAAACGCATGTGTTTTATTAAAGTGTTGAAAGAAAATGTTGCTGTGAGACCTGTACAATTCACAATAGTCATACGCGTAGAACAATTTAAAATGGACATTTATTTATGATTAAGATTATTTATATACTCACTGGAGTGAGCGAATTGCCTGAAAATTTCTCATATCCTCCACAGTAACTGTTTCTCTTTTTCCAAGGCTCGCACAAAACGCGGCCCCTGAGAAAATAGTGGTCAGTTCTTGTTCAGCAGCTGTTTGAATCGCGTTGACGGCGTCCGTGTTGAAACGGAGTCGGGTAGACGAGTTTTCGTGCGAAACTTGCTGAACAATGCGTTTAAAAGTAGTGGCCGGTAAAATAAGTGATGTTCGCTCTTGCAATGCGCAGACTTCTTTGGCGCTGCGTTTCTCTTTGCGAGTTTGCTTTGGAACCTTCATTGTCATCTTTTTAGAAGCGATTGGTGCGGACATTTCTTATTTTTGGCGCGCCTTTATAGTTCTTTTTTTAAACACAATGGATTACATACAGCAGGATTTTATTTGTGTTTTTTTCTTTGAAATGCGTATAGGAGTTATTTTTTCGGGAATTCCAGCATCGTTTTGAACGCTTTGTTTTAAACATTTTGTCATAAACCTTTGAACAGATTTTGGATCACGACTGCTGCATTTACCACGAACCACTTGACGTTGCAGACGTTCGTACGGAATTAGTACATTTCTAAGATCGTTGGTACAACTCTGGGTTAAATCCGACTTGTTTCCTAATATACCAAGGACATTCGGTCGATGTTGTTCGGCAATGCGAAGCCAGTAAGTTAGATTGTGCATTGGTTTACTCAAATCATATACAATAATAATAATATTTGAATCGCGCAGATAAGAGTGAATTAGTGAGTGAAATCGTTCTGAACCGGCAGTATCCCACATGGAGAGATGTACATCTTGTTCTCCCACGCGGATGGATTTTGAAAAAAAATCAATACCGAGTGTTGATTGAACAGTGTTCAAAGGTTTTAAAAAATAGGAATGTATGATAGATGTTTTACCCACTTCGAAATCTCCCACTACACAGCACTTTATTCGCGCCTGGGCTAAAATCTGCATTTTTTTCATATATTCCCCCTAAATACTCGCCTTCCAAGCGTCAAATGCGGATATAGCTGAATCCGTATATTTGGAATCTTTCACCAGGATACGTGTCCAATATTCACAGTATCGTGCCGCCAAAAGTGTCGAAACCGAAGTTCTTTTGACACTAAAAGACTTTGACGGCGACGAACCGTCGTAAAAACGCAAACTGTCCATCGGATGGCCGTCCGCTTTACCGGTAAATCCAACACATGAGCATTCAATAACAATGCGGTCTGGCGGTATTACTTCTGCGTCTTTGTTCGCAATGTCTAATAAATCGCGCGTAGTTGGGTTTTTCAGCCACGGTTTAGAACGCTTGCAAGTCACAACTACTTTATACAAATCACGCGTATCGATTCTATGAATAATTTCGCGAGTCGTTTTACTCAAAGTAGAATTGCGCAATGTATCGATAATCGTGTCGTCATACTTGCAAAACGAGTCAATGTCGTCGATGGATTCGCGTAACGGCAATCCGGAAGACACCAGTGCGTCAGATATCATATGATGCGTGGCCACGACGGCAGGATGTCTGTATACCGTCGTGTGTAAGCGGTATCTTGTTTGAAAAAGATTGTAAATGTCTTCGTAAACTTTGTGATTATAGCAGATCACACCGTCAATCACACGGGCATTGTTTAAAATACGGCGCGTGTCTGTATCGAAGCCACCTTGAGACAATCCACACGCACGAGCATCGCGTTTAATGTATTCCATTTTATCAACATCCAAATGGTTTACCTGATTTGCAACAATATGATATAAAAATCCATTTTGTCCTTTAGATGGCGCGATCAACGATTGGACAAATGCAATTTCTTCCGGCGAATAGTCATAAGATGATTCCGACAACAAGCGCGCTACAATAGCCACAGATCTCATTTCATGATGTGCCATGGCCGAATCCACGCCCTTTAAAAATACATCGTCAAATAAATGTGAAAACGGCCCGTGGCCAACATCATGCAACAATCCAGCAAATTGTACCAATAAGATTTGACGCCGTGTTATATTCAATTCTGGCTGTTTTCTCTGTAAATTTTTAGCCATTGTACCGGCTAAATAAGCCACCGATATAGAATGTTCAAAGCGGGTATGCGTCGCCCCCAGCCATACGTAATGGGCCGTAGACAATTGCCGTAAACGACGCAACCGTTGAAAAATTGGCGTATTAATAATATCAACCAATTCAGGGGACAACTCGTATTCACGATGTACTGGGTCAAATATGGTCGTGGGATTAATTCTTCGACGTTTAGGGTTGGACATTTGTAGATTAAATAAAATATTGTTATTCATCTATTACATTTTTTATGTGTTAAATATGACGGAATACTATCATGGTATTTCAAACGAAAAAATGATCCAAAAGTTAAAAACATGATGTAGCTCTATGGTTGCCGTGAAAAAAACAAATGTATAAAATGTATAAAATGTAATAGATGAATAACAATATTTTATTTAATCTAACTGTATAACGAACCAAAAGATACCTATTGAACCCATTTATTTCCACAATTGAGACAATGCGCAAAAATTGTCATGGGTTCATCGGCACCACGCACTTGTTTTTCATAATAATCGACCTTGCGCTGTTTACATTTTCCACAGATAAGGATGGACTCGATATCGTCAATATCCGGTTGAATATGTTGGGGGTAGGCCTCTTCTGTCCATTTTTGACGCTTTGCAGACTCTTGAGTACCAACAAGCCACAAATCCGGAGTCGCTATTAAAGAGTTTACAGGGAAATGTACCAACGCTGCTGGGTTAAATTTATAATAGTTGCAAAATGTTCTCACATCTGCCGCCGAACAAGACTCTGGAAGTTGTATATTGGAAGGGAGTTTTTTTTGAATATACTCTTCCATTTATTTATAGAATGAATTCTATTTCAAATAAAAAATATGTTTTACACAAGTGTGAAAATGAAAATCAAGAATGGCACAGTAATGTCATTCGCAATGCGGCATATTTCTAATTTACAAAACGTCACCTGATTTTTCATGTACAAAAAATTCAATATGACCGGTATTAGAAAGGTGTAACACACAATAAGAACGGCAACCGGTATCCCAAACGTCTGATCTATGGATTGGTGGTCCCAATGGACAAAAATACCCGTCAATACGATTAATTTGATGGCGCAATAAACCATAAACGGAGTCCAAACGTTTGATGAGGTCTGTGATGTTTGATGTTCGTGCAATGTTTCCAAACAAAGCGAGTTGTCGTCTTGATTTATAAATTTATCGAAAACTTTGACGTCGTATTGATTTTGATTTTCGGAAATGTCGTTCTGCCATTCGGCTAAAAACATAGTAAATCCTATGAGAAATATCATAAACCAATCTTTAATGCCGAAAATACTGGACAAATACACCATGTACAGCGGTATGTTCACAAAATGAACGACGCTGCGCAGTGTGTTAAACCCTCGAACATACATTATTTTGACGTCGCACCAAAATTTACCATTGGGATCACCCCAACCACCCATAACCAAATTAAGATATATACAGCCATACAACACGCCCAGGGGTATAAATCCAATCAAAGCGCAGTATTGGACGTATTCTATATCAATACCGGGCAAAAAGACGAGCCCAATGCCGGTTATGAGTTGAATCGATATTATAATCATTCCCACGTAACTGGCTTCTGTCAGTGTTAATTTGTCTCGCTTTAAATTGCAGACGATCCCACATACTGATAATTTACTTGATGTGGGCGCGGTGCCTAGTATTGGCGCACCTTCAATGTCGTTCGTGTCCATGTACAAAGTATTTCACTTGTATTTATACTTTATATTATAACTTATATAAATCTCGGGGTCTCTGTAATATATTTGTAAAGGGAATTTGGTGTGGTGTGACGTGCTGCGAGTGTTTTCAAAAATCCCAACCGTTGAAAAGTCGTGACCACAAATTCTGAACAGAAATATTTGTCGTAACTGGTGTGACGCTGGTCATTCCACGAAGGAAAAACGGAACACAGCGCGCCGGACGAATCATACTCTTTGCCCAATTCTTCCAAGGAAAATTTCAATGTGTCCAAGTGGTGCTTGGTGGAAATGTTGGGCACGTTGTACACGCTCATATGTGCGTCAGACTGATCGGGAATTTTAAACCAAGAATCATGGGCTGTCGGTGTTAATACTCGAACCGACATCGGTTGGCCCCACAACAAAGAAAAAGACAGGGTCATTTTTTCAGAGGATTGTGCGGCTTTACGGAAAGTAGTGGAAAAGAAATTTGTTTCAATCTGCTGTATAATTCTTGACGAATCCTCCGGAGCATATTCCTTGTTCTTTGCAGATTCGTAAATAACTTTGACAGTGTTCATGATTTCAATTGGCGTTGTGTGAATCACCAATTCACAATGACAATATTCACCACCCGTAATCCAACTTACAAACCCATTGAACGCACCCGAAAAATAATCGACAGGTTTATAAAAAGAAATTGCCAATGACATAATCGGTTACACGTTTGTATATAAATACTCCGTGGCACTGATAACAACATGGGCAATTACTGCCTCAAAAATTCGACACGACAAATTGTCGAATGTGTTCATGAAATGCAATCCGTCGAAAAAACCCTCACCACATTAATATCCAAATACAACAAACAAATACGTGAAGAACAAAGTTTGGTACGTCAGAAATTACACAATAAATCAGAAGCCATACACCATGTCAGAAAGTGGCACATTATTCGTCATCATAAAAACAAACTCGAAAAACGTCTCGAAGCCTGCATGAACAAACGATACCAATTGGAATCGCTCAATGTTACAAAAATGCATCTAAGTGCTATTAAATCGACGTCCAAAACATTTCGACATTTTTTACAGGACAATGATATCGAAAAAGTTCAACGATTACAAGACACATTGACAGAAATGATAGAAGATGCCTGTGAAATAAATGAAACACTCGAAACAGATATTTTCCAAGTAGATGATGTCGAGTTAGAAGACGAATACAATTCACTCTGTGCCAATATGCAATTTCCAGAAGTACCTTCTACCTCGCTCGACACTGGTGTAAACAGAACTGAAACAGAATTAACACCTCTAAGAATACAGATATAACGTTATAGTTCAGGATCACTTTCTAATTCGTATTCGTCCATGGAATCGTCCAAAGAACCAAAATCTTCCTCATTATCCGGGCGCCGGTATAGTTTAGAATCTTGCATTGTTTTATTCGAAACAAACTTGCAGTAGATGAAGCCGCACACAATATTGCCCATACCACATACCACAAATGTTTGCTGTATGGTCATATACTGCTTGTTCAACAACATAATGATCACAAACACATTCAAAGGAATACGACAGATATTCATCACTGTCGTTCTATATTTTTCATCAATGTAAATGGAACGCAACGCACCGTAAGATGGAAACATTACACCGCAAATAAGTTCAAACCCACAAAAAGACATATACAGTATTTTTGTGTTTTTTGCCAATGCCGCCGCCAAAAATACCCCGCCCGCTAAAAACAAGATACCATAAGGTAGATATATTAATTTGTCAGATATCGTTGCGTACAGCTGAGCCCCAATGGAAATCATCACCATAAATGTGCTGAAAATCAATCCGTAAGGCAAGTCCTGTGTTTCAAAAGCTGGTGTCCATAAAAATACAAACGTATACATGGTGGATAAAAATACAGATTGTGTAATACACAATATCCAGACATTTTTATCCATGGACTTTAAACTTGCTTGTAATCCAAGAGTATCTGGTGCATGGTGTAATTCCAACGAGTCGGCTTCAAATCCCCAAAAACATAAAAGAGATCCACAAACCAGCGGTATCAATATAATTTTATATGGGCCACTATACCCCATATATTTCACAGAAATCTGAGCCACAATTCCAGCGACAATGGCCGACACGGAATTACATACCGTTGATTTGGAAAGTGTGTCTTCTAATATTTCGCGCGAAATATTATGTAACTTAAAATTAAAAACCATCCAACTTTCAAAGATTGTACACAATAGAGAAGTTCCAATGCCAGACAATATTCGTCCCAATAATAAAACAGAAAAACTTTGAGATTGACACATACACGCAGCGACCGCATATATTAAAAAATAGGCCAAACACATTTTCTTGCGACCAAAATTATCCGCCACAACACCCACAAAAGGACCGACTATTGCGGAAGATATAAATCCCACGCAAAATAACATTCCCATCTCATTTTCAGTCATACCATAAGATTCGTACAACTTGTACAAATAAGGACCCTTTAACCAATCTGCAAAATAGGCACAGGTATACACTGACAAATATATTCGTTGCCGCCCGACCATATTAAACGAAGTGGCATTTCTAAACATAAGGCACAACATGATGCAAACACTCGCCGCAAATACGATGAGATACAAAGTCATATAATTAAAAAAAAAAAACAACTTTATATACAGGAGACTGTTATGTAAACGGATTAATTGTCCTTCTTTTTGGACAAAGGCGTTTGAATGAAAACATACATGGTGCAGGGCTGTGTTGTTCGACAATGTACAGAGCACACGTGGCCCATGTACGAGCCACGTGAACATCAAAAGCGGATGTATTCCCATTGCAAAATATAACGACTGCTGGGACATGGAGACTCCTATAATTAGCCACACTCGTCATGGATGCGTTTTTGCCGGGAAAATGAGCCATTTTTTCTTCGTATAACCGGTCAGAGTCCTCGAGTTTTAACGTACGTATTCTAAACGGCCTTTTGAAGATGCGTCTCCCTGTGTCAACCCCCATTTCATATCCGAAACATTGTACAACACCCCATTGTTGACGAAGTCCGTGCGTAAATGCTGCCAAGTCTTCTTGGCGCGGCATTGTGATAACATTTTCAGTGCCCCTGTGATGCGCGTAGGATATGTTGAATTGTGCCGAGTCATGCATGTCTCTAAATATTTGGCCACGGCCCGATGAATATTGGTCCAATCTCCCAACACACGTGTAATGTGTCGGTTTTTTTTCGAAAAGAGCTAACCAATCTCCTATGCCCCAATAGTGGGCGTAAGCCACGTGAACGTGTTGGCCTTCTTCCAATAGAGTGAGATCGGAAATACCCAATTTTTTAAGATGATCATTATTCCACGGACAATTCAACATACATATCTTTGCAGGGATTACAAAACATTTTAGTCTGTAAACGTCTTCCAGAGAGCGCGCGACCACCACAGTCGACGAATTCATATTAGACGGACAGGGACAACCTATAATCAGGTTCACATTGTCTTTTCGAAGATGCAACTTCATCCTTCGACATGTTTCGATTTCTTCGCGAGTTGTCCAGACATTTTTGTATTTTTCAATGTTTGGAACATGTCGACCAGGGTGTTCATAACTCGCAGTGTGATAACGCATGTACAATTGCCATGCCATTCGTTGTTCAAACCCCTCCCAATCAGTATAGGGTAATTCGCCCATCTGCACAAGCACTCTGTCGATATAGTTTTTGGCAAGTTCTTTATTGTATAACAGACGTGTAATGGCCGCCTTTGAATCCTTTTTGCAGATATTTTCTATGTTTTCAGTCAATAGGGAAAACAATTCGGTATAGTTTGACGTACGCACCCTCGAATGTGGATATATCACAGAGACACACCACAGAGGTAAGTCTGTCAATGCTTGCTTTGCCAATGCCAAGTAGTCTTCCCGTTGGCGGCGAGTCGTGCCTTTTCTTAATTGGTTGTCCGACGGTTTGTTTTTAAAAAAATGCGCGGCAGCTTTCTGAACTGATGTGTAACCAGACAGTAGTCTTTTCTTTCGAGTGGTGCGCCGTATATTATTGATTTGTACTATTTTGGACTGGTTGTTGAATACGAGGTCGTATTCAACGTCGCTGTGATGAACCGGGAGCCATCCAGACACTTTTTTCTTATGTTTGCTTTGGTATAAAGTAAATTCGGCTTCGGGCAAAATATTGCCCGACACCGGCCACAGAAGACGAAGAGATTCTATTCTCCACATCACAGTAAACATGTAGAATAGGTCGTTTTTTAAAAAAAATAAGAGTTATTTAGGTTGTATATTTTGAGCCATCATGGCATATTTACTTTTCATTCCATTATATTCCGCATTAATAACCCAACATCCAGTTTCTGAATGCGGCGTTGACAATTGTTTCTTAACCTCCTCCCATGTATTTTTGACAGGTTCGTCGTTAATATGTGTCAATACAGAACCCGCGTGAACGGCATCTGTGGCATACGCAGGACTTGCCGGCGAAACATTTTCGATGACCACTTTGAAATCATGGTGATTGGATGGAGACATGTATTCCAATAATTTGAACATACCAACATGTTGGAGTCTTAACGGAGCAAAGATAATGCCCTGGACCTGAATCCTTTGTTTGGATTCGCGACGACCTTCGTCACAAAATCCATATGTCTGTCGAATATTTGGCAATTCGTCGTAAGTTGGTTCGCGATTAATAAAAGACAGTGTTAATATTCCTTTATTTTGTCGCAAGACAGACAATGTGATATTTTCGCCCACAGACGAATCATTGCACAAATCCGTTAAAGACAAAGGCAAGTCTCGCTTTTCAGAGTACCACGTTCCTCCAGGCCCTAAATTTGCGTCTATCGTTGTATTTGAAAACTTAAAAACGATGTCGCCTATTTGGCCACCACATTTGGCAAAAAGAGAATTCTGCGCAATGTCCGTAACAAGCACACCACCCTTGGCCAAGAAAACACCATTGTCAGATGGACATTTATAATGAACCAACATGGCACCAGAAAAAATAGGATGCGAAGTAATGCCAACGCGCGGTGAGTGAATATGGGCCGGAGCAGGCGGTAAAATACGAATCGTTTGGGGCATAACGTCTTTCGATTCGGCGGACATTAAATCAGAACGTACTTCGTTCCAACGTCGATTGTTTTTCCATTTCATCAGACCATTCCAATCATTTGTAGAAGTGTACTGCAACACTTTGGACATTAATTCAGGACCACCCCAATGCATATGCGCACGGTGGGGATCGAACACGTGCCGCCCCATCCAAGCACTAAATGTACGCGGTTTCCCCTTTACAAGCCCACCAATCTTTTGGGCTGTCCATGACACATGGTCAATGGTTTCTTCAAGGACAGCACATTCATTCTCGGTCAAATGGTTTAGAAGCGGCTGAACGGATTGGTGATTACCGGCGGCGGCAGCAGGATTGACCGCACCCGACGCCACCATAATTTGTTTCAGTGTCATCTTAGATAACATTTGACGCACTTTTTTTTCACGGGCATAGCGAGTCTCCAGAGGATTCATCAACATAGGGAGTGCGCGGAGAACTGTGTTCGCGTTGATAAATCCATTTTCGCCGTCAACATTAGCACCAGTCAATTTAAACGTATTGATGCCCATCAACTCATATTTAGAAGGAATAAAATAATGCAAACCTTTAATAGGGTTGCCCGTAGTCGAAACTTCGCCAAACAACGGTCCGCCAGAATTACCACCATTAATAGTGGCAGAAGTAAGACCCCTGATTTCATTGTTAATGTGAACAGGACCCTGGTATACGCCAGTTGTAAACTGTTGATCAATCAAACCTAACGGATGTCCCACCGCGTGAACCTTATAGCCTGTGCGAAGGGTGTCAGAATCGCCAAAAATGACGGCCGGAATATGGTTAATATTATAACGATCGTAAAGTGTGCGCTTCAACCATTGTTGGACTTCGGGCTCGACCTTTAACAAAGCCAAGTCACGATCGTGACACACAGAAACCACCGTCACCGGCAGTGCACGGTGCTCAATATAAGTTGTCATGATTTTCACCACTGGTGAATTTGTAACCACATGGGCATTTGTTAATAAAAGGCCTTCTTCTTTCACGTGCACACCGTCCACGGCGAGGAAAAATCCAGTACCAATAGCTTTTCCACCCATAGGGCCCTCGACATGTGCGGCAATAATACGAACTACTTCAGGTAAATATCCCATAATAATAGGTAGTATATCTCTCTTTATATACATTCAAAATATTGATTGGACAGCGACAACAAAAAAAAAAAGATCCCACGTCACACAAATCAACATGATTATTTAACCTGTAAAATAAAAATAAAAATGATTGCAGAAATGTTCAAAACACATCATAACGCAAGACCAGCGGCAAAACGGTTTGAACAGAAATGCAAACAGACATTAGCATCCTTCATCGGTGAAAAAGTTCCTGGAGATGGATATTGTCTGTGTTCTTCCATTTCCATTATTGTTGGAACGCGCGTAAATCATTTATTAGACGCGTTTGTTCACAAATACCAACCCGAACTTGAAGGATTGGTAGATTTGGAAAATGAATTGGATAACCCGAACAATTTATCAGAAACATGGATATCTTTTTTTGCAGACAAATTCCAATGTTGTTTTTCGGTATTGACTTGGCAAGATAAAACAGATAGTTATGGCTTTATGACAATACCTGGATTTCACACACAAGATACAAAATTACCGATGAAATATTTATTATTGCATTCAGGGCATTATTATCCACTTATTCCCATTGAAGAGATTGACCCCATGGAATTAGCCACACTGTGGCGTTCATAAACATAACAGATTATCCTGATGAAATACAGGTGTATTATCGATTTTATTTCCTTCCGAATCAACGCACCAACACGCGCCAGTACTACCCCAGCATTGAACAGGTCGCCATTTGCCATCTTCACACTGAGGATTGTAAGCACCAACTAAATTTCGCCCAGATAGACACGGTTTTGCAGAGACACTGACTAAAATCCATATAAACAAGAACAGCATTATATATAAATACTTATTTGTCCTTTTATAATGGCTATTTACTGTTGTTGTGTACCGTTTATTTATTTATTTAGATGCATAGTTTATTATTGCACCGGGTGTTTTAGACATCAACCATTTTTGAAGGAACCGTTTAGCGGACAACTACAAAGAAACAGACTTGATGGCGGGTGGTATACAGACTACTACCAAACATTTGTTTGTACAAGGGATGTATTCTATGTTTTATTGGCAAAAAGGTTCTATAATACACACGACAAACGGGAGATTTCGAAATTTGTAACGAGACTGTGCCAAGATATTACAGCCGATGGACAAGTCCCATGGGGATACACAATAAACTGGTATGGTGCTCTAAAACCGGTATATACACACAACAACATAACAGTCGCCGATGCAAATGCGCAATTTTTAATTATGCTGTGGTGGATGGTCGAAGAAAAAAGAAAAGAAGCTGAAAAATATTATATTTATGCATTAAGGGCATGGCATTGGATAGAAAACCACATTAAAGACGATACTTTCTACGAACCCATAGGCGCTTCTTGGGAAAATACACGGGCGCATGACGGGTTTTTATTATTGACAAACGTATTCGTCATCAAATGTATTCGATGTATGGAGTTAATCAGTATGACGCGGAAAGATAAACGGCAGATTCAGCTTTGCATAGCCAAACATAATAAATTCAAGTCTAAATGGGTCGCAGAGATATATAAAACGCAAGAAACATTGCCGAGGATATTGGCAGTACATTGGAATATTGTCCCAAATTCATTTATAGAATCTTTTAATCAAACATTACAGTTTGAAAGGGTACCATTACGAACATCAGGGCCAATTATAGATATTACAACCACAGAGTCGAGCATTTATGGTTATTCGGACAAACACACCACCGTCATATGGCCGTGGGTTGGATTTTTGTGGATTGCAACGTGCGTTGAAAAAAAAAAAGAAGACATTGCCAGAGGATGGTGGACGTCTTATTTAGAATTCCATCACGCCAAAACCTTATACGATATGTACGAATCATCAACAAATAAGCCTGTGCGAAGAGCTTTTATTAAAGCATCGCCGTGCCATTCAGTAACATTGGCCATGTACTTGGCCGCAGATCATTGTACGTCAGATATATTAGTCTAAAAAGAGGATATTTTAGTGAGTTCTAAAAATATATTACAATCGTGTTTTTTAAGTATATAAAGAGATCATTTTATTCTAAAAATGAAATTTTTTTTATTCATTATGATTTTTGCAATTGTATATTCTCAAGTGGAAAGTGTGGACGTGGTTATTAACGTAGACAGGGCTAATGTCCCAATCCCCCCTTCGGACATCAATCACGGGATGTTTGTTACTGGCGGCTCCACTGATAACATTCTGTCGGGTGATGAACGCAACCACACGAAGTTCAAAATGCACGAGATCGGCAATGGCATATATTCGGCAACCGTGACCTTTACAGGTTTTCCCAACCCACAACACTATACACTTGTAACAAATCCAGAATCCTCAACAAGCTTAGCAGGCTATAATCAAAAGGAAAGATTGTCGTACTTGTCGACGTGTGCTGCTCATTATCATTATGCTGATCGGTTTCTTACCGATGAGGACGTTGTAAGGGGATATAAAAATATAACGTTAGGGAATTGCTGTCCCGAACCTCAATATCCAGGTGGGCCTGCTTGTGTTCCAGGCGGAACATCGCCATACACCCATGGTACTTATAAGAAGGGTTCTGTTGCAATTTATGTGGACCAGGGTGATATTGAGGTTCCTGAACGATTGTATGTAGCCGGTGGGAATACTTTCGCGGGTCCCGGGGGGAATGTTGATCAAGCTGCCAGGCGCCAACCAATGACGTCTATCGGCAATGGCATATGGAAAGCATATGGATATTTCAATCATTTCCCAGCGAACTATATCATTACTAACAGTGCATCCGGTGCCAACGACTGGAACGCTAAAGAAAAGTTAGGCGATAGCAATACAGCTTTTGGCATGGCTTGTGCCGATCAAGCGAACTGGTGGGACCGAGTGATGTACATGGAGGACTTTCAGAAGGGGTATAAATTTATAACTTTGGGAACGTGTACCAACAAGTGGGACGCCGCACAACCTTCAGTAGAAACAATTAAAACCAAGTTTGATGAGATGTGCACCGTGTCATCTTTTCCATTCTGTGGGCCCTTATTAGGATGGGACGGCGAACAATGTGTGGTTGGTGAATTCGATAGTACTGCGGTTGTTGGGGGAGACGATGACTGTATGGCTGCGCCTTCTACTGGTGGGGCTTCCTCCTGGTGCGATGATTGGTGGGGGGGGGAAGCAGCCGACTGTATTCAGGATGATCTGACCCGCTATGCAGGACCCACTGTTGAAGGTAAATTAAAGATGGTCCAGCACACAGATCCAACCGTGGACCCCGGGAAACTATTGTGTAATGGAGAAAGTCA
>Ga0315315_10001820_pt1 | contig 19543 bp, 18 predicted proteins | sample M140m3416metaG_FD_203699 | JGI IMG/M metagenome (GOLD analysis project Ga0315315, IMG submission 203699) | Ammonia-oxidizing marine archaeal communities from Monterey Bay, California, United States - M1 40m 3416 | ecosystem: Environmental > Aquatic > Marine > Intertidal zone | place: USA... | reverse complement strand
CTCGTTGACCATGAGTGCGTACGTGTCAGATCCGTCGTACAGGCTCGAGTACGAGTCAATCACAATGGTGACGACCTGTCCTTCAACGAGTGAGGCACTCGTGTATGAGGTGTAGTCGGGGTGACCATCACCATCACATGCGAGCTCAACGCCACAGCCCTCATCGAAGATCGCCAGCGATGTATCGAATGTTGAGTCATAGAGGTCGAAGCAGAACTCTCCTGTCGTCGGTGCGGTCCAGCCGTACAGCGCTTCACCTGTGGATGAATAACCCCAGGCTGAGCACGTCCCATCGATCGTATCCGACCCAAGGGACATCGCTTCAGTAGAACCTTCGACGACATAAGGAGCCTCTGTTGTTGACAGTGCGGACCCCAGGTCCATGTCGTCGGCAAAGCAGGCTGAGACATCACAGTCTCCACCGTCGTACTCAAGGTCACCACAGTCCAGTGGCTCATCACAAGAGCCATCACCGGTAGTGTCAGCGGCACAGGTCATTGCGCAGTCGTAGATGCCGTCAGAGCCGTCATCCGTGGTGCAGACATCGCCTGGAGAAACGCAGTCCATACCGTCGAACATGATCTCCTCGCAGTCGAGGTTCTCATCGCAGTAGCCGTCTCCGGAGGAGTCGTATCCACAAACTGAGTCACAGTCTAGGATGCCATCGTACTCGTAGCCCCAACTATCAATGTAGGTACACTCGTCACCGATACCGGGAGCTTCACAGTCGTCCATGTCGAAGTCGAATGCGGAGCAGTCGAGTGCGTCATCACAGCTGTCGTCACCCAGAAGGCTGAGGTCTACACATGTAGAGCCGTCGCAGCCGATGGTTCCAACTGCGCCGTCGTCGGTAGTGCAGACATCACCTGTCACGATGCAGTCACCGCCGTCGTAGCCGAATTCCTCACAGTCAAGGAACATTGTTCCTGTCTCTGAGTCATCGCAGACGCCGTCGCCTTCCCAGCTTGCTGCTGTAGACGCGGACACGCATGCCAAGAGGCAGTCGTAGACGCCTTCACCAATTGAGCCGTCCCATTCTTCATAGTCACACGAGTCACCGATTGATGGGTCTGGAAGTGTCCCTGTGTCGTCTGCATCAGCGTCGGCATCAGCATCAGCATCAGCGTCTGCATCAGCATCAGCGTCGGCATCAGCGTCGGCGTCTGCATCAGCGTCGGCGTCTGCATCAGCGTCGGCGTCTGCATCAGCGTCGGCATCAGCGTCTGCGTCTGCATCAGCGTCGGCGTCTGCATCAGCGTCGGCATCAGCGTCGGCGTCTGCATCAGCATCGGCATCAGCGTCGGCGTCTGCATCAGCATCGGCGTCAGTGTCTGCATCAGCGTCAGCATCAGCATCAGCGTCAGCGTCAGCGTCTGCATCAGCATCGGCCTCGCCAGTGTCGTCAGCGTCGGCATCGGCATCGCCAGTGTCGTCAGCGTCGGCATCGGCATCGGCATCGGCATCGGCATCGGCCTCGCCAGTGTCGTCAGCGTCGACATCGGCCTCGCCAGTATCGTCAGTGTCAGCGTCAGCGTCAGCGTCAGCGTCAGCGTCGGCGTCAGCGTCAGCGTCAGCATCAGCGTCTGCATCAGTAATAGGGGCGCTCTCTTCTTCCTTATCGCTGCCACCACAGGCAACGGTAAAGACCAGCATTCCGGTCAATAGCAATCTATACATTAGGGTCTCCATTTTTAAAAAAAGGTAGTTTGCCCAGGGATGTTATCCGATGGAAACACTTACGTCATAGAAATGTCACGCGCTTAGAAACTTGGCATGCAAGTCACGCTATTTACAGTGGCCACAAAAAAAGGCAGCCCCGATTCCGGGGCTGCCAAGTATTGAGTCTTAAAAGCAGGCTTTACTCTGCTTCACCTTCTTCAACATCTTCGGTCATTGCGACAAAGAGTGCGATTCCAGCGAGGGAACCCATTGTCGCAGATCCGAAGGACTTCTCTGCGTGCTCGACACTGTATGTTGTGATCGGCGCGCCGGGAAGGACCGCGAGACCCATCATTCCGGTCTCAGTTGCGGAGAGATCGAAGCCTTCACCATCTGCTGCGTAGTAAGCAGGGCAGTAGCCAGCAGCACAGCTGACTGTCGCGCCCGACACTGGAGCACCTTCAGCATCGAAGATGAAGTTGATGAGACCGCCAGAGGCCTCGAATGTTGCTGGCTCACCCTCGGCATCGACGTGGCCGAGAGCAGAGAGGTTGCCGTCAATCGCGGCGACCATGGAGTTGCTCAGTGTGAACGCAGTGTTGTCAGTGACGTCAACATTGCCTTCGTAGGCTGATGAAGAAACACCGGTACCCGAGTTGTACAACGTCGCTTCGGCAGCCTCTGGGCAGTCAGATACGACCACAACAAGACCAAGGGTTGAGTCGGTCTCGACACCCTCAAGCATGTATGTGCCACCTTCGCCAGTCACGCCGGTTGCAAGGATGAGGAGGTCACCACCGATGAGGGCTGGGCTTGGGTCAGCAGCAGCGACACAGAGGCCAGCGGCTGCGGGCTCGCCAGTGAATGGATCGGAAGCAGCACCGGAGATGCTGAAGCTCGTGTCCGGAGTGCCCGTGTCGTCAGCGTCAGCGTCGGCATCGGCATCGGCGTCTGCATCGGTGTCAGCATCGGCGTCAGCGTCAGCGTCAGCGTCAGCGTCAGCGTCAGCGTCGGCATCAGCGTCGTGATCGTGATCCGCGTGGTCGTCGTGAGCGGTATCTGCATCCTTGTCGCTACAAGCGGTGAGGGTGAGAGAGAAAAGTCCTGTCAGAATTGCAATACGCATTGGGGTCTCCTTAGTTGATTGCATTGAATAGAAGGAATGAGGCGTAGCCTGGAAGGCTACCAAAGAGCTGTGGTTCCCAGGTGTGGGTGTCGCCGTCATCCGCCTTGTAGGTGAAGATGGGCGCTCCTGGCGCGACGAAGACTGCACGTGCATCTGCATCAGTCTCGGTGTTTCGGGACTCACCGGTCGTGAACATTCCATCGGTGGCGTCGGTGTCCAAGTAGTAGAAGTCTGCGCAGCCTGTACAGGACAGCTCAGCGCCACTCACGTAGTCATTGTTCACATCCATCACGAAGCCAGCCATGAAGCCGGTGGTCACCGCATCACCGTCGTAGTCGGTGAGGTTGGCGTCCACCGTGCCGCCGTATTCGAGCGTCACGAGGTAGGCCGTGTGGTCCGTGTGCTCATCGCCGTCGCCGAGGTCCTTCACATCGTCGAAGTCGACACCGGTGGCGGACTTCATCACTGTGGGACTGGAGCCGTTGCAGTCGGCAATACTGATGAACATTCCCACGCTGGGGGGATTGCTGAGGCCGCCGACGAAGTACTCTCCGTTGTCACAGACCTGGCTGGCGGCCATGACAACGGGCTCGCCGCCTGAGAGTACAGGAGTGGGGTCGAGTGCATATGCACATAGAATCGAGGGATCGTCAGGACCCTCTCCGGTCTCGAGGTTTTCGATGGTGCCCGATACGGCAAAGCCAGAGACCTCTCCGGTGTCGTCTTCACCACAGCTCGCCGCTGCAATCTCTTCTTCTTGGTTGTCGGTGTTGCTTGAAGCGCCATCATCGACCCAGTCTGGGACCACGTCGCGCGTCCCGAGACAGCCCGCAAGTAGCGTGAGAAGTGCTGTGTTTACCATCCGAAACCTCCGTTCTGCCGGGGGCCTTAACGCTTGCGCGTGCCGGTGTGACTGATTTTTCTTCGTTTAGCAGTTTTGGCGATACGCGGGTTATGCAGACTCAAACCCGCACGGAGAACCCATGCGCAACGCTGTTGTATTGCTTTCACTTCTGAGTCTCCCCGCTGCAGCGGGATCAATCCAAGCGCCCGGTGTGACCGGTGGCCCAGACTCTGGACCCACCACGCCAAACCCGGCCGCCGCCTACTATAATCCGGGTGCACTCGGTGCAGCGGATGGCTTCCAGACCATGTTTGATGTTCAGGTCGCAGCAGTACGTGCAGACGTTGACTCATGGAGAAACGGTGGCTTCGACCCAAACACCGGTGAACCCTACGAGACAGCGACCGCCCGTGTTGTCGCACCGGTCATGTTTCTCGGTGCCAGCTACGAGATCATGAAGGACCAGCTGACTGCAGGCCTGGCGCTGACCATGCCCTTTGTTGGCGGCGGCGACTACACGAGCAGTGAGGACGAGAGCGCGCCTCCGTACACCAGTCACCAGCGGTACTTTGGGGTGAACACGAAGGTCATCACGGGCCAGGTCATTCCGGCGCTCAGCTACACACCTGTAGTGGACTGGGGTGTTCATCTTGGCCTCGGCATGACCTACACCATTGATGTGTTTCAGATCACCAAGACCTCGAATGTGGGCAAGGAAGGACTTGGCGGGACGGATGACTCCCCAGAGCCGTACTCCACTGACGCGATTCTCGACGGCAAGACCATGGGGTCGCATATTGGCTGGACCGCAGGTGTCTTCTTCGACAAGTACGAGAAGGCCCAGCTGGGCGTCTCTTACACTTCGGGCGGTAAGTTCAACGGAACAGGCGAGGGCTCAGTTGAGTTTCCTGGCTTCTTGGTGTCGGACGGTGAGAGTCGCAGCATCGATGCCGACCTCGAGATTGCCATGAACCTACCAGCGATCTGGCGTATGTCAGTGAACTCACAGGTGACCAACAAGTTGAATGTCGGAGCCACGCTCGACCACTACCGCTGGAATGAATGCTGCGGAGATGAAGGCGGCGACATCGAGGTGACCTTGACCGACAAGCAAGGCAATGAGGTTGGTGCCTCTGATGATGACGTGCTCATGAGTGTGTCGAAGAAGATCTACAGTCCACGTCGTCTCTGGGATGCGAGCAACTACAGCATCTTCGCTGGCTACAAGGCCAACCAGAACATCTGGTTTGGCGGACGCTTTGCTTACAATCAGAATGCTGTTCCGGACTACGCGGTCAGCCCTACGAACCTCGACTTTGAGAACGTCGGATTTCAGATTGGTACTCGCTACACCTTTGGCGAGCCCGACGATCAGAGTCGCTGGACGGTCGGTGTGAGCTACTCCAAGTTCTTCCTGTTCGACCGTAAGATCTCCAATTCAGCTTGGGGTGGCGGTGGTCCAGACGAGCGCTTCAGCCCGACTGAGCCCCCCTTCAATGTCTCAGCAGCCGGCCACTACAAGGTCGACGTGGATATCGTAGGCCTGCGCGTTGAGTGGGCCCGATAGCGTGAGCACAAAATAAAACAGGGGCCTCGCGGCCCCTGCTCTATACGGCGAATGGCCGCCTACGCGATGGCGTAGGCGAGATTCGTCGCGACCCCAGCTTCGCGGTGCTCAGGGCGCCAGAATGGATGGCGTCCCCACTTGCTCTTCTCGAGCTTGGCCTGGAAGTCAGTCTCGCTCATGCCAGACTCGTTGAGCGCACGCTCGAGGTCGGACTTCGCCTTCTGACGTGCCTTGAACAGCATCATCTGGACACGACTGTAGACGTTGACCTTGCCATCACCTGTGGTCTCGATGGGAAGGAAGATTGCCTCAGGCCACTTTGTGGTGATGATGCTCTGGATACCGTCGGAGACGCCCGAGGAGGGCATACAGCCAAAGGGCTTCACAGAGATGGTCATGTGGTTGACCTTGTCTTCCACAAAGTGAATGAGCTTGCCGACCTCCATGTGGGCCTCACCACCACGATTGTTGTTGTCGTAGTGAGGTTGAGCAAGCTCAGCGATCTCGTTCATGTCAGGGAGATGGTAGCCGTACAGGCCGACGGCATGAGCGAAGCTCTGGAAGACCGTCCGGATGGCCTTGTCGGCACCCTTCAGCATCCAGAGCTTCTTGGTCGCGGCGTCCGTTCCTGCCTTGAGTCCCTTCTTTGAGTCGATATCGTCTTCTTTCAGATCAATACGCAGCTTGGTGTCGTAGGTGTTCTCCCAGACCATAAAGAGGAGCCAGTTGACGATGGGCTGGATGTCAACCTCGGCACCCTCGCTCTCGAGGAAGCGCTGAAGCTCGTAGTTGCCTTCACCCTCGGTCGTCATCGCCCAGAACTCACCGATGATGCTCACCAGAGGCTTGGGTTGACTTCGGTCCACCTTGACTGAGGCGAGTACCTTTCGGCACTTCCAGAGTCCGCGGATGATGGACTTGCCGCCGGAGAGGGTATCGACCATGATCTGTCGGCACTCAGTGACCGCTGCATCTGTCGCGCCCTTCTGGACCTCGTAAGGCCGCAGACGGTAGCTCATCAGGTTGAGTACATCGCCAGCCAAGAGTGACTTCACGATACCCAAGCAGAAGTCCTGGTTGACCTCGAGGCCGAGCTCTTCACCGGTCGCCTGCTTGAGGCCACCTTGCTGCTGGAAGAGCATGACACGGAAGCCCTCAAAGCCCGCATCACGCAGCGCCTTGCGGTACTCAGTGACGTAGGTTCCAAACCGGCATGGGCCGCATGCGCCAGCTGTAATGAACAGGTAGTTCTCGACAATGTCCTTTGTCGCCATGCCGTGCTTGTCGCGCAGGTGAACCAGGTGCTTCACGAGGTTGCCGACGGTGAAGTAGGTCGGGTTGCACTGAGCGCGGTTACCGAACTCCTTGCCGAACTGAAGTGCCTCGTTGTCGGGCGATGCCAGCTGCTCAACCTTGTAGCCGAGGTGCGTGAATGCCGCGCAGACCAAGGTGTCGTGAGCTAGCGTCAGGCCGCTCACGAGCATGGTTGTGGTGTCGCGCTGGCTGCGCGTGAATGTGGTGTTAACCGGCTCGACCCACTGCTCACGCTTGAGTCCGAGCTTCTCGGCCTCCTCGGCGGCAAACTGATTGAGTTCAGCCTCGAGCTGTTGCTCGATGGCGTCGGCGTCTTCATGCATGGTCATGGTCTCTCCAGGTTTAAAGCTATTTGGCGCTCAGCTGCGTCTGAGCAGATGAGCGGAGTTTGGATTCGAGTTCAGCGCGCTTCTCAGCGATGCGTCGTGCGAGCGTTGCGCGGGCCTCGGCTTGATCTTGGAGGTCTTCCTCGATCATCTTGAGTCGGTGCGCATAGGTCTTGACGCGAATCTGGATTGAGCCGCCGGGCTTGTTCGCGTCGATGTCGTGCAGGGCGCTGAATGGAACCTTCGCCTTGGTCACGATGCTGTTGATGATGCCGTAAGTGGGCGCATCATGGCCGCACTTGAAGCTGGACAGGTCCAGCAGAGCAATGTTTGGGTGGCGCGCTGCAAAGCGGGCTGCCCAGACTTTCTGAACGGAATTTGTCGAGTAGTTCTCCGGCCACACGTCTCGCACGTCCAGGGGGTCTTCTCCACCAAAGTACTTCGACAGCCAAGCACGGTCCTTGGGAAGACTGCGTATCGACAGGACCGGGTACCCAAGAACCTGGAACTCTTCAGGAATCCCATGGTTTAGGCCCGGGTCTGAGTGGTAAGGCCGTCCAATCATCAGGATGGCCACGCGATTCTCGCGCTCGACCTGCTCGATGATCTCTCGACCCTTGTCTTCCATGTGCTTATCGAAGGCCTCAAGCGCCTTGAATGCCTCGTCTACTGCCCAGTCATTCTCGTCCTCTGTGATGCCAAACCGTGGGCCCCAGACCTGGAACAACCGCTTCTTAAGGAGGTTTTTCTCGTTGAACGCAATGGCATCATCTATCCACTCGATGCCCGCTTTCGCGAAGAAGTCAGTCTCCTTGGTGAAGGCTGCCTTCACAACATTAGGGGACCCTGAGACGATGGGGCAAGACCATGTATCGATGGTGTCTGTCACATACGTCGGCATGTTGGTCATGCACGGGTAGTAGATGTAGTCCAGTGGACCCTTCCGCCTCTTCTCGTCTGTGTGGAAGTGGTTCAGGAGTTCGTGTACGTGAGACTGAATGACCTTGGAGGGGAAACACGGGTCGATCGAGCCGTAGCGACCGCCCTCAATCCACATCTCCTCAGTGGTCGGAGACGAGAACAAGATGTTCTGCTTCTTCAGGCCGAGGGTCTCAAAATAGGTTCTAAAGAACGGTGCTGCCGTGTACACATTCATGACACGCGGGATTCCGATCTTGATGGCAGAGAGATCTGCATGCGAGCGCTGGAATCCGCGTTTGAGTGTCCGGCGGGCGATGCGCATGAATGAGCGTCGCTTGACCTCGACGGCATCCTTCGGTGTGCCGGATGGCGGCAGCGGTGCGAAGGTGTAGAAGGGCTTGAACGCATGGTTGCCCTCATACTCCACCATGTTGGGGAACTGCTTCCGGATGACGCCGCGCTCTTTGTTGAGAATCTTCAGGGCGTCGGTGCTCTCAACTGTACCCTTCTCGCAAGAGAAGCCAGAGATGTATCGACTGGTATTGCCCTCAGGAGTCTTGGTATCGATGAAGGTCCTGCTGCACTCGTTTGGACAGAAGTGACAGACCGTGCTCTCGTCATTGATGGTCGTGTACTGCAGGTTGATTGCTGACTTCATGCCGATAAAGGTGGACTCACCTCGGCGGCGTACAACCCGAAGTGTCTCCATCGCGGCACCGATGGCTCCCGCCTCACCACAGTGAGGATGAACCACCACCTTGGCGTCGGGAACACGGTCGCGGATGTAGTCAACTTGAGCCTTGACTGCTGCTAGGTTTCGTTGTGTCCCTCCCTGGAGAACAAACACCTCACCGTACTCGGCGAGTCGGGGGACCTGAGCAACATACTGCCAGACATTCTTCGGGAGGACTTTAGCCAGACCAGCGAGCATCTGTGGTGCTGTGAAGCCTTCCTTCTGGAAGTTCACGCGGTCAGCGTCCAAGAAGACGGCACAACCGTATGAGAACTTTGGAGAGAGGTCAGCATTGAAGGCTGTGTCTGCGTAGTCATGAAGATGGACGCCAAACTGGTCGGCCATGGCCTGCAAGAGCATGCCATTTCCGGCGCTGCACTGATTGGAGAGCCGGAAATCCTTGACGTCACGACCGCCGTCCTTCGACTCGCTCAAGAACAACACCTTGATGTCCTGGCCACCGATGTCGCAGACCACGTCTGCGTCGGGCACAAAGCGAATGGCGCTCTGCATGTGGGCGACAGTCTCGACGATGTTGACGTCCGCCTTGACCGACTCCTCGAGTACGTTGGCGGCGTAGCCGGTCGCGCCAAAGCCCATGCACTCAAAGGTGGCGCCGTTGTCGTCCATGTAGGTCTGAATTTCGGACAAGATGTCCTTGGTGTCCCGAATCGGGTTTCCCTTCGAGAGGGTGTACGCCTTGTAGATGATGTCCCCAGTCTCGTAGTCGACGACCACGGCCTTTGAGCTGGTTGAGCCGCCGTCGAGCCCGATGACACCGCGAACAGTTGAACCGCGCTTGATCTCAGGTGGGGTGTAGCTTGGGATCTGGAATTCAGTCTTGAAGACCTCGAGCTCATCCATGGAGCGTACGAGCGGGCCATCGGCCATGTCTCCGAGACGACTCGAACGCCCAGTTGAGATGAACTCTTTGAGCTCATTGAGGCCCTTGTAGCGACCGACCGCGGTGTCGCCATCCGCATCCACGAGTCCGAAGACCACGGCACCAAAGGCGGCATAGTATTCAGCATTCTCGGGCGGGAAGATCATCTCCTCGATCGGAATGTCTTTCGGGTACTCGTGACCGCGGGTCTCCCAGGTCTCTGGAATTCGCATCCGCCAGCACTCGACCATGAATGGAAGGTACTTGTTGGGGCCGCCCAGCAGAAGCACCTTGTGCCGAAGAGTGTTGCCTCGGGTGAGCACTGAGAGGTTTTGGTGGACGATGGCGTCAGCCAGCGAGTTCATGATCTCGGTGCCGGGGATTCCGGACTTCACCAGGTTGACGATGTCAGTCTCAGCAAACACGCCGCACTTTGCCGCCACGTGGTGGAGCTTGCGGGGGTCGAACATGATCTTTGCGACCTCTTCGGCCGGCATGCCGACCTTGATCATGCACTTATCGATTGTGGCGCCAGTTCCAGAGGCGCACTTGTCGTTCATCGAGGTGACTGCGGTCTTCTCGGTCTCTCCGTCCTCGTTCTCGCGCTCACGGAAGATGATGATCTTGGCATCCTGTCCGCCGAGCTCAATGACGCTGCCGACATCTGGATGGAGCTTCTCGACCGCCAGTGTGACTGCGTTGACCTCTTGGACAAACTTTGCACCCGTGGGTTCTGCGAGGGGGCTTGATCCTGATCCAGTACAAAAAATCTGAATGTCTTTTGCGTTGGGGAAGGCATTACCGATGCTCACCAGGAACTCGAGCGTCATCTCTGGCTGACGCGTCTCGTGTCGCTGATAGTCACTCCAGAGGATCTCGAGTGTTTCGGGATCGCACACGACTGCCTTGACTGTGGTCGATCCGATGTCGATTCCGATGGCAATCCTAGTCTGTTGATTCATGAGTGGTCTCGCTGTGACTGACACGTCAGTCTAGTTCGTTCGATAACCTATCATTGCTCGCACCCGAGGCGCAATCGCTTTACGTGGTCTTTATGGCTCGTGCTCTTCCCATGTCTCCAGATGTCCGCCGTGCCCACCTGCTCAGGTCTGCGCGATCTGTCTTTGCGTCCCTTGGTTACCATCGGGCTAGTGTGGCAGATATAATTGCTGAAGCCGGCGTTGCTCGCGGAACTTTCTACAACTACTTCGACTCGAAGCGGATCTGTTTCCAAGCGGTCTTGGCGGAGATGATGCAGTCCGTTGCGCTTGCGGTTCACCCCATTGACGTCGAGCGCGACATTCGTGTGCAGGTTCGAGAAAATCTCGAGCGTCTGTTCGCGGCGCTGACGGAAGACGACGAGGTGCCGAGGGTGCTGTTCGCGGAGGCAGCTGGCATTGACGAGGAGGGTGACGAAGGTCTTCGAGGCTTTTATCGTGCAGCAACTGAGCGACTCGCGACCGCGATATCGACCGGTCAGGCCCTGGGAATTGTCTCGCAAGGTGATCCGTTGGTCATTGCCCGTCTGCTGCTGGGAATGATCCGTGAGCCCGTCTTTCAGGCCTGGCTCTATGGTGAAGAGCTGGACCCCACTGCTGTTGTTGACCTGCTGGCCCTGGTCATGAGAGATGGCGTTCTGCTTGCTTAGAAGCTGTCTTTAGCGAGTCGCTTGATGTCTTGACAGGTGGACCCTGTGGCAATTCTGATCATCTCGAAGGCGTCGTGGCCTGTGCCAATGCTGAGGTTGGGTGATGCCGCAAGCAGTCTGTTGTCAGCGCCGATCGTTCGCTGACCGAGGAGGCCTTGGATGGTCTTTCCGGAGATGTCGTCTGGACCATCGATGCTTCCCTTGAGGAAAGTGTGGTTTGTCTGCACAAGGTAGATGCGAATGTGGCCAATGATTGGGATGTCAACCAAGACACTGGCGCCAGGCTTTCCATCTTCGTCCCAGTCATAGACCGCCGGATGCTTGGCGTTCTTTGGGATGCCATCCGGCGCCAAGTGCCCATGGTAGCCAACGAATTGTTGCTGGAGGTCGGCGTCGTAGCTCCAGGTCCCGTCCTCCGCCTTCGTCACTGAGATTGGGTACGTCTTCTGGGCAAGGTGGGCCACAAAGGCCTCGGGTAAGACTGTCTTCGTGATGTTTCGGCTGGGTCGCGTGTCGACAATGCATGTCTGCTGACTCTGGTAGAGCCCGTCTGACCGATTCTCGATTCGCACCAAGAGGTGTGTCGTCGAGCGAACATAGGTGTTGCCCAGAAAGCGGATCTTGGCATTGGTGGCGGTCCGCATGCGCAGATACCACGTGCCGCTGAGATCGGGCTCTGGGGCCAATGCCTTCGCGGCGACCGTCTCCGCCACAATTGTTGCTTCGGTCGACGGCGTTGCTTTCGGGACATCAGCCTGAGCCGTCGTACTCATAAGGATTGAGCACGCTGCTGCGCCATAAATCTTCGACCACGTTCGATACATGGCCGTCATGGTAGCGGTTCAGCCTCAAGCGCGGGAGTTTTGGGCCGAAATGGTGTTTATGAGTCGCCCGAAATCAAGCGCACAACGTCCGTTTCTTGGTGTCATGTTTGAGTGCTGCCGTGTCTACGTGCGCGTGTATATCAACAGGGCAGGTGAGGCTTACGAGGGGAGCTGTCCACGCTGCAGGCGATCAATACGCTTTGTCGTGGGCGAAGGCGGAAGCAGCACGCGCATGTGGCGAGTGAGCTGAGCGCGCGGGCCCTAGTCTGACGACTTGTGAGGGACGGTGTCCTCTCCGTGTTCAATCCATTCCGCGTACCCGCCGCGCAGACGCCGTGCGAGACCCCATCCCTGGCTTCGAAGCCACTCTGCAACCTCGATGGACCCTTGGTCTCCAGTTTGGTCATAGACGGTGACTCGCTTGTCTTTGGGGGGCAGCACGCTGAGGTTATCCTCGATGCTCTTGGCTGGGTGGCAGTGGGCTCCAGGTAAGATTCCGCCGGCCATCTCTAGCTCAGTCCGGATGTCGATAAAGAATGGCGCTACGCCTCCAGTCAGCTGTGCGGCAACCCAGGTTCGACCAATATCTTCTTTATGATTTGGGCCTGGAGTGTCTCCTGCGCCGTCCACAATCTTGGGAATTACAGATGGGTCGAAGTCGTCGGGATTGGCTCGACCTCCAGCGTTGGGGTCTCTATCCTCGGTATCGAATTCCATCCCGAAGGCCTTGATGGCGATACGGCGGACACGGTTCTTCAGGCGGTCGCGAAACATGAGAACTCTCGATTCGGCTTGGGGTTGTAAGGGGTAGCCGTGCTAATACACAAGTGAACGATATCCGAAGGAGTCGCAATGAGCTTGCTGCGTACACTATTGTTGGGCAGAGAAAATGGTATCCGAAGCACACTGAAGTCGATGATCGGGGGAGGCCAATCGGCTGCCCCAGACTGGACGCCCGACTCAGCCTACTCGGCGCCGAAGTATGAAACAAGCGCGAGCAGCGGCCCAGAAGAGCGCCCAGAGCCTCCCCGCGGCGTCACGCCGCCCGAAGGGTATGAGGTGGTCCTTCATGTCGACGCGCTCAAGTCAGGCGAGGTTTCAGAGGTGATTGCGGGCGGTACGGCCATCTGTGTCGCGAATGTCGATGGGACCTACCACGCCGTCTCAAACACCTGTCCTCATGCGGACGGCCCGCTCGGAGAGGGGAGCTTAGACGGAGGCAAGGTGACCTGTCCGTACCATGGCTGGTCTTTTGACCTCAAGACGGGACAGTGCCAGACCAACTCGTCCTCATCCATCGCTGTCTTTGATGTGCAGATCGAGGGTGATGCTGTCTGTGTACGGCTCTAGGGCTCAGGCTCAGCCAGATTTACGGGACGGTTAATGGTGGATGAACAGGACAGTAGAGGGGGTGATGACGCCTCAGGGCTGCGGGCTCCTGTGCGACGTCTATTTGACCACGTCCGCGACCCCGTCCTGGGCGTTGATGGCAATGGCATCATTCAATTTGTGAATGATGCGGCTGTTCTGATCTGGGGTGTTTTCGCTGAGAAGGGGGTCGGTGAACCGCTGAGTGCCTTCTTTGATCGAGAGACAGGTGACGCGCTTCAGAGCCTGTGTGTGCAGGGGTTTGAGGGTGTCGGCGAGTCGTCGGTCTGTCTTCCAGATGGCAGAGCCCTGAGCTTCTCAGTCTCTCGCCAAGATGATTCCGGATCATTTGTGGTGCTCCGTGACCTCTCGCGACGTGGTCAGCTCGAGGAAGAACTTCGCTACGCACGCCGAATGGCCAGTGTCGGCCGTCTGGCTGCAGAAATCGTGCACGAGATCAACAACCCACTGGCTGTCATTCAGGGGCGGCTGGAGATGCTGCGAGCCATGCCGGAGATGTCTCCTGAGACTCGAGAACGTCATCTCGGAATTGTCGATGAGCACAGCAAGCGCGTCGCTCGGATTGTTCAAAATCTTCAGATATTTGCTCGCCCGCGTGTTCCTGAGCCTGAGCCTCTCTTGCTGAGTGAGTCGATATCGAGCTCAGTGACTGCTCTCGGGAGGCGCCTGGAGCGGGTTCGGGTCTCTCTGGACATTCCCCCAAAGACAAAACTGTATGCCGATCCAGCGATGTGCTCTCTGGTCTGGGAGAACTTGCTTGCGAGCGCGTCCAACATCATGTCTGCTGGTGCGGCCTTATCTGTAAGTGCCACCCATGAGCGAAATGATTCTCTGCGGGTTTTGATCGCCTGTGAGCTCGGTGAGTGGCCAGCGGATCTCCTCGATGAGCTGCGGTCACCTTACTCTGGGGGCTCCTTCCGTGTTGATCCGGGCAGGGGGCTGGCGCTGGCCATCTCCTGGGGGATCATTCAAGAGCACGGCGGTACCATGACTGCCCAGAACAATGGCGCAGGCGGTGCAAGTGTTGAGGTCATGCTGCCCGGTGAGAGAGATAGGGCCCTGGGCTCCTCAGAGAACGTTCGGACGGTGACGGGCTGGGACATCCTTGTTGTTGATGATGATGTCGTGATGGCCGAGACGGTGGGATGGATGATCTCTACACTTGGTCACCGAGCCACCATCGTCCACTCTGCAGAGGATGGTCTGGAGCGGCTTGATCACGAAGCTTTCCATGTCATCTTCACAGATCAACGTTTGCCCGGGATGGATGGGGAAACCATGCTCGATAAGATCCACAACGAGTGGCCAGAGCTGAGGTCACGTACAGTGCTGACCAGCGGCCTTCTTCATCGACCGAAGGAAGGGCAGGCCTTCATACAGAAGCCATTCTCTACCAATCAGCTCGCGACGCTGTTTGAGGACCTAAAATAAAAAAAGAGCCACCCATGAAGGGCGGCTCTTTTTATTGGCTGACTGGTGAGCTTTAGAGCTTGGCCAGATCGAGACCGTTCTTTCGGGCGTAGTCTTCGATACTCATCCGTCGGAGCGTGCGGAGTGCGCGTGTCGACAGACGCAGTTTGATGAAGCGGTTTTGGGATTCTACCCAGATGCGCTTCGACTGAAGGTTAGGAAGCTGGCGCTTCTTTGTCTTGATGTTCGAGTGTGAGACCTTGTTGGCCACATTCGGGCGCTTACCGGTCAGGGGGCAGACGCGAGCCATAATGGACTCCAATCTTTAAGGGTGTTTGGTATTCTAAACAGTGCCCACAGCGGACACCGAGTATACCGGGCGGTCGTGATTACCCCGGTTGACCATCCCCTGCAAGCTCGGATTGGATTATGGGCTCTCGGTCAGGACCAAAAGCACACCTACAGCCGATGTCTCTGGAGAGCGTTTGAATACTCGCCGCCCAATCAGAACAGTCGTCGTGTCATTGAGCCTGTTGTTGCTTGCTGTGTATCCCACAGCGCTCAGTGCACTGTTTGAATTGCTCGGCCTGGACGGCCGTGCTGCACGTATTGCGGGCTCGAGATTGACCGTGATGGCTGCGCTGTGCGGTGCGGGTCTGTTGCTGATCGGTATTGCTGCATGGGCCCGCTCAAGTCGCCTCGAACGCATCAGTACCATGCATGTGCAGATGTTGAATCATCTCACCCGAGATGCTGGCGGACGGGCGAGACTGCCAGCTGTTGGTGGAGCAGAGGTCGAGGCTGAAATGGATGGCCTGCGTATGGCCATTCGGTTGACGGCTGAACAAGGCGGCCAGGCGTATCTTCATGCGCTGTGTATGCCTGGAGAAGTGATAGAGATTTGGCCGAAGGGACTAGAGCCTGAGGGCCGCTCAGAGCGCTTTGCTGTGGTGTGCCAGGGCGTCCACTGGGCTGCATGGTCAACTTCGGGGCGAGCAGTCCTCGATGGAGGAGAGACGATCCTCGAGGAGGCCTTCGGTCCTGCCGGCTTGACCTGGGTGGGTCATGACACCAGTGGTATTGAAATCACAATGCCCAATGGCCCTGCGGAAGATCTGTTGGACCGACTCCATACCGCTATCCGCGTGGCGTCGATGCTGGCTCGTCTTAATCGCTAAACTCAGAGCGAAGTACAACCCCGACTGGGTCGTCGTGGCTGGAGGCTGTACAGAGGGGCGGAGCTTTAGATATTGAAGTCAATGATCGCGATTCCGCGGTCACTGTTCTCTTCTTCTCGTCGATCCTGCACCTCGCGCACTTGCTCTCGTTGGATCTCAATATGAAGCGGCTGGCGTCCGCTTTCGCGGAGCTCCGTTTCCTTCTGGATCTTTTCGATGATGAAAGCGTCGAGCATTTTTTTGGGGATCCATTTGGGCTTAGAGTTCAGTTCAGTTGAATTATAGCACCTGTTTTGCTCTCGACAACAGTTGAGATCCGTCTGAGATTCCATCTATCGCCGATGCTGGGCGCCCTAAGTTCTTTATCGGATGAACCACGCTCAAATTTTACTGTTGGGCAGTATTCAGCTTTTAAGGCCACGTGTGGCGTTGGCGAGGTGATCGTAGAGCGTCGCCAAGTCGGGGTCTAAAGCCGCAAGGCTGGCCATGTGCTTATCGATCACCGCCTGATCACCTCTTGCGATCGGGCCTGTCAGGGCATCGGTGCCGTGTTCGACTGCTTGGGCAATTGAGCTTGTGGCGAGAGGGGCAAGCAGCCTCCTGGCCTCGACCTCACTCATGCCGGATGCGGCCAGGACTCGGCCGGCTGCAACAAGCAGTGTCGTCGCAAAATTGCCCGCGATTACTGCGGCTGCATGGTACTGAGCACGGCTTCCATCGACTGTGAATGGTGTGAAGCCGAGAGCCTCCGCTAAGCTAGTCGCTGCGGCTATCGCCAACGGGTCTCCTGCAATCGCTGCGGGAATCACTGGAACGTCGGGCAGTCCCTTTTCTGGACCGGGAAAGGTCATCAGAGGATGGAGCGAGCCTGCGGTCTCATGGGGCCGAAGAATGTCCACACTGGATGCACCAGAGGCGTGCAGGATGACCCCGCCACGGGGTGTCTCCTGTGCTGCCGTAGCAATCTCTCGATCGGGAACAGTCAGCCATGTCACCTCGGCAGGAGGAATGGCTGCTCCACGACCGATCAGCTGCACCTCATGTCCGGCCTCAGCAAGAATAAATTGTGCAGATCGGCCGAGTCTTCCAGGACCAACGATGACCAATGGTGTGCTCATGATGGAGGTACTATCGCGTTGACACCCAACCATGGAGCCCATATGCCGCCGGCTATGGCAGGTTCAATGAGAATGGAGCGAGTGGCACGGCAGGTCCAGATGGCCCTGGCCGAGGTCCTTATTGAGGGTCTCAATGACCCCCGGTATCAGGCTGTGACTGTCACACACGTTCGCGTCTCACCAGATCTGCGCCATGCTGATGTTCGCTTTATGCCGCTCGCCCAGCAAGGCGATGCAGATGAGATCTGTGTCGCATTGAATTCTGCAGCTGGGTACCTTCAGCGTCAGGTCGGTCGGCGGGTGAGGCTCAAGTTCACACCCCGGTTTCGGTTTCATACCGATACCCAAGGTGAGGAAGCCCTCTACATGCATGCCCTGCTGACCAACCTCGGCGAAGAGCTCGGCGAAGAATGAGCTCAGGCTTCCTGGTGGTGGATAAGCCCGCCGGGATCACGAGCCACGCAGTGGTGTCCGTTCTGCGGGCGATGTTCGGGATCAAGCGGATCGGCCACACGGGGACCCTCGATCCCTTCGCGACTGGTGTGCTGCCGATGGCGATTGGGCACGCAACGCGCATGATTCAGTTCCTCGATGAGGGTGTGAAGGTGTACGAAGCCCGAATCCAGCTCGGGAGGGCCACTGATACCGGTGATCTGACCGGGGCAGTCACCGAGACGGCCGAGGTGCCGGTGCTGGATGCCGCTGAGATTACTGCTGTCTTGAGCGAATTTCTCGGCGACAGGATGCAGACGCCACCGGCCTACTCTGCCGTCAAGGTGAAGGGTCGAGCGCTGTATAAGTATGCGCGCGAAGGTAAGCCGGTTCAGGCTGCACCACGCCCCATTCGAATTGACAGTATCGAGCTGCAAGGCATTGATGGAGACATCATTGATGTTCATGTGCAGTGTGGGCGCGGGACCTATGTTCGTGTACTTGCAGAGGAAATAGCTGATGCGCTCGGAACCAAGGGGCACCTTGTAGCTCTTCGACGGACCCAGAGTGGTCCGTTTGACATCGGCCAGTCAATAGACTTTGAGGCGCTCTCTGAGCTCGCGGCTGGGCGATCTGATTGGCGCCCTGTCTTGCGTCCTGCTCGGGGCGAAGAGCGGGTCCCTTGGGTTGAGCGTGAGCTGATAGTCGCCGCGCTGAACCCCCGGCTCCGACAGCCGATGGATGTGCTTGAACATCTGCCGCTGTGTGAGCTGAGCCAGGACGACAGGCGGCTACTTCAACTCAGAGGCAGGGTGAGCTCGATTCCAGATCAGGTTGTCGAGGGTGGGTTCTGGCGAGTCTGCGCAGAGGGAAAGTTTCTCGGCATCATGAAGCGTGCGGGAGACATCGGCAGGGTCGCCAGAATGCTCCCGCCGGACTGACTACTCTTCGGTTTTTAGCCGGCGACGCTCGACCTGGTAGAGCACCACGCGGTAAACAATCATCAGTCCAACCACGATGCCGAGGATGGAGGCAGCCTGTCTGAAGGCCTCCATACCGTCGATGATCTCGGCGAGATCTTCTGAGTAGTAATATCCCAGCCAGGTGAAGATATTGGTGGTGACCAGGGCCGCAGAGCCGTCGATGAGGAGAAACCGCTTGAGGCTGATGCCAGATGCGCCGGCAATAAAGAAGCAGGGGAGTCGAAAGCCTGGGAGCTGCCTGCAGATCAGGATTGTTCGATCCCCAAAGCGCTCATAGAATCGCTGGAGTCTCATGACCTGCTTGTTGCCCACTGCCCGTGAGAGGAAGCCGCCAGGCTGGAGGCCAACCTTTCGACCCATCGCCCATGCAATACAGTCGCCCACCAAGACGCCCGAGTAGCCGACCAGCAGTGCAGTCCAGATGCTGGCCTCGCCCATGCCGGCAATCATTCCACCAGCCAAGAGGCTGATGTCTTCAGGCACAGGGTTGCCCAGCGGCGTTGTGATGAGTGCCACGAAAACTGCGATCAAGCCATAGGTGGCGAAGAACTCCAAGAGGCCTCCTGAAGACTCTGGAGCGGCGAAAGTACTCCGAATGCCTCTGTCGGGCAATAGGACAGGCGCATGTCAGAATTTCGGACGGACCAGATATCACGCAGGAGGATAGACTTAATGTATGTGGGAACTGAAGATCTCGAACCTGGATGCGACGCAGGCCTTAGGTCAGGCGCTCGGTCGTGTGGCCGGCGACGGAGTGCGCGTTGGTCTCGAGGGTGATCTCGGTGCGGGCAAGACCAGTTTTGCTCAGGGTGTTGGGCTTGGTCTCGGTGTTCAAGAGCAGATGGCGAGCCCAACGTTTATTCTTCTCGCGGAATATGACTCCGGACGCCTGCCTCTGTTGCACGGAGATGCGTACCGGCTGGAGCGTGGAGAGGCGCACGGTATCGGTATGGGAGAGACCATCGAGGACTGGCCAGGATTGGTGCTGCTGGAATGGGCAGACCGCCTCCCTGGCATTCTCGGTGAGGACTGCTTGACCGTCGAGATTTCTCATGAGTCGGAAGGAAGGCGGATGAAGATCAGCGCAACTGGGCCTGTACATCAGGATGTACTCGAGCGGTGGAAGGCAGCTTTTCTTGAATAGTCATCGTTTTGCGGTTTATTTGCTGCTGGTCATGACCTGGATCA
>Ga0315315_10001818_pt1 | contig 19553 bp, 18 predicted proteins | sample M140m3416metaG_FD_203699 | JGI IMG/M metagenome (GOLD analysis project Ga0315315, IMG submission 203699) | Ammonia-oxidizing marine archaeal communities from Monterey Bay, California, United States - M1 40m 3416 | ecosystem: Environmental > Aquatic > Marine > Intertidal zone | place: USA... | reverse complement strand
GATGGGTTACAGGAGTTCATTTAATGGAAGACAATAGGGCTCTTTCCTGGTCAAATGATGCAACTCTTCGTCTTTGGAATTTACAAGATGGCTCGTCTAAAGTGTTTGAAGGACATGCTGATGTAGGAGTTACTGTGAACGGTCTTAGGATTGATGTTAATGGAGTCCATTTAATAAAAGACAATAGGGCTCTTTCTTGGTCAAATGATGGAGTCCTTCGACTTTGGAATTTACATGATGGATCGTCTAAAGTGTTGGAAGGTCATACTATGAGAATTAATGGAGTGTATTTAATGGAAGACAATAGGGCTCTTTCTTGGTCACGGGATGGGGCACTTCGTCTTTGGAATTTACAAGATGGCTCGTCTAAAGTGTTTGAAGGTCATAATGGATGGGTTACAGGAGTTCATTTAATGGAAGACAATAGGGCTCTTTCTTGGTCACGGGATGGATCCCTTCGACTTTGGAATTTACAAGATGGCTCGTCTAAAGTGTTTGAAGGTCATAATGGATGGGTTACAGGAGTTCATTTAATGGAAGACAATAGGGCTCTTTCTTGGTCACGGGATGGAGCTATTTGTCTTTGGGACTTAACAAATGGCATGCTTGTCAAATACTATTTTGAAGGAATATCTAAAGTATTCTTAACCCAGTTATCTAATAGAATTCTTTGCTTTAGTTCTAATAGACATAGAATATTAGAGTTAACGTACCAATAAGATTAATTAAAATTATAACCTATGATTAAACAAAAAACAGCACGAGTATTCATATCGTCTACTTTTAGAGATATGCATACTGAAAGAGATTATTTAAGTAAAGTTATTTTTCCTGAAGTAAGAGAGATATTAAAACCAAGAGGTATCTATTTAGTAGATGTTGATCTTCGATGGGGAATTACTGAGCAAGAAAGTGAGAAAGGAGAAACCTTAAAGATATGCTTAGATGAGATAGAAAATAGTAGGCCTTTTTTTATTGGTATAATAGGAGAAAGGTATGGTTGGATCCCTGATGAAGCTCCCTCAAAAATGTTAAATAGTACTGAAAATAGATTTAATTGGGAAAATAAACTAAAAGCTGGAGACCATTCTGTGACGGCTTTAGAGATATATTATGGTGTTCTAAATAATTTGGAGCAGAAAGATAGATCTTTCTTTTACTTTAGAGATGATGAATTTATTAAGGATGTGCCAAAAGAAAAAGTAAGTGATTTAAAAGATAAAGATAAGATGCAGCAGAAAAAATTAGCTGTATTAAAAAAGACAATTAAAGATGAGTATTCAGATTTGCCACGCAATTTGAATGATTACAGTGTTAAATATAAAGGATTAAAAATTAATTGGCTTGAGATAAAAAACAGTGCTATTCAAAAGAATATAGATATGGATAAACTCCATAAAATAGCTGACGATGGTATTGTAGATAATGATGAAATTTTAGAGTTGAATGATACTGAGAAGAAATTAGTGTTTAATAACACCTTTATTTATCTTGATTTTGATTCCTTAGTTAAATTTGGAGAACAAGTAAAAGAAGATTTGTTAAGATCAATCTATGATGAATTCCCAGGAGATTCCATTGAATTAGACCCTTTAGATGAGGAAACTATGATTCATACTAACTTTTGTAATGATAGATCTAATTTCTTTGTTGGTAGAGAAAAACAACTGCAAGTTATTTCTGATTATGTTATTAAAAATTCTAGTAATAAACCTTTAGCAATTGTTGGTGAGCCAGGTAGTGGAAAATCTGCATTAATGGCTAAGGCATTTTCAAATTGTAATTCTGAAGAAGATAACACCTTAATTATTCCACATTTTGTAGGATGCTCTCCTTCATCAGTAGATTGTTTTAGGACACTAAATAGGTTTTGCGCGCTTATTATTAGGAAATTCAATATTGAATTAGAAGAAGGAATACCTGACGAGTATAATAAGTTGATGGAGTGCTTTAAATCATTAGTTAAGCAAATCCCTGAAAAAGGTAAGCTAATAATATTTATAGATGCTCTTAATCAGTTAAGCTCCTCTCATAAATCACATTCTTTAAATTGGCTGCCTGAAATTTTATCAGAAAATGTTAAAATTATCATAAGTGCGCTTCCTGGAGAAGTGCTTGCTAGTATTGAGGATAAAAAGTTTCCACAAGAGAAAGTAGGTGCACTAAATAATAACAATAGAGAAGAGATTATTAGAGGAAGATTAAAACCTTACAGAAAAGATACTTTGACAAAAGAACAGATGGCTATTATTTTAAAGAAAGAAGAAAGTGGTAAACCACTTTATTTGACAATAGTAGCAGAAGAATTAAGATTGTATGGGGAGTATGAAAGAGTTAATCAAAAAATAGCTGGTTTTTCTGAGAATATTGAAGGCTTATTTGATCAAATATTTAAAAGACTAGAAGATGATACAGATGACATTAATCTTGTAAGGGATGCAATGTGTCTTTTTGAATGCTCTCGATTTGGATTACTTGAAACTGAAATGTTACAATTATTAAAACCATCCGTTAAAGATGCTATAAATATGGGATTAATAGATACTGATAAAGAGTCATTCGAATTACCAAGAAAGAAATGGTCAACTTTATTTTTAAGTATAAGTACGTATTTTAGATCACCAGGAGAAGACAAGACTGGACTAATAGACTTTTTTCACAGGCAAATGTCAAAGGCTGTACGAAAAAAGTATTTAAATAAAAAACTAGAAAAATCCTACCATAAAAAACTTGCAGAATATTTTCATTATCAAGCTTTTGGTAAGGATCCGAAACTAAGCTTTAGCGGATATGATGGTAGAGGGTTTGCAGAGTTGCCATATCATAGGTTGTTGAGTGGAAATAGAAAAGAAGCAGAGAAATTATTAACTGACTTTACTTTTCTTATGGGAAAGGCGAGAACAGGTTTGGTAACTGAGATACTCTTTGATTATGAAATGTTAAATGATGAATATTGATTCAAATAAAAATTTAACTGATTTAAAGTTCTTATTGAATTTTCTTAGGAAGAGATCTATTAATGATATTTTATCAGAATTTAATCCTAATTACATGAAAAAAAATAAATTACTAAAAACCTTTTACAACTTTTTTAGCTCAAACTCTTATTTAATGAAAAGGAATAATCAAGAAGCTGATAGAGTGCTTTTTCAATTAGCATATGAACATGGTGAGGGTTCTCCATTAAGTCAACAAGCTGAAAATTTAGAAAAAGAAAATCAAATTGATTGGCCGTGGTTAAGACTGAAAAATAGAAAAAAATTTTCTAATCTTAATCCTAATTTTATCACTTTTAGTGAACATACAAAGGAAATTATTGGAATACACAGGCTTTCTAATGATAATTTTTTATCCTGTTCGAAAGATAATACTATTAGGTTGTTGGATCTAAAAAATAGGAATACCAAAATACTTAATAATAATGGAGTCATCAGATTTGTTAGATTATCAAATAACAAGAAATTATTAATTTCTGCATTTAATGACAATACTTTAAGACTATGGAATTTACAAGATGGCTCGTCTAAAGTGTTTGAAGGGCATACAGAAGTAGTTTTGGGAATTCACCTGCTTGAAAATAACAATGCGCTTTCTTGGGCTAAAGATAACACTTTACGCTTATGGAATTTAGAAGATGGTTCATCTAAATTATTTGAAGGCCATACAGAGGGGATTCAAGATGTTCATTTACTTGAAGATAATAAAGCACTTTCTTTTTCATGGGATAGAACTATAAGGATTTGGGATTTTAAAAAAGAATCATCTATTGTACTACATGGACATGATTCTTATATATCAGGCATACAAATACTTAATAATATAGCTATTTCATGGGATGAGAGTAGAGATTTAAAATTATGGAACTTAGATGATGGTTCATTAGAGCTGTTGAAGGGGCATAAGAATGATATCTATGGTGTCAAGTTTGTTAATAATAACACTTTTTTTGCATGGGGAGATACAAGCTTATATATATGGAATATTATCGATAAGACTTTTAAAATTCTTACTATCGAATCTGGAGGAGATCTAGAAAAAATACATTTTACTGATAAATACTTTATTCTGCATACAAATTTAACAGAGTTAAATATTTATGATTATGAATTGAATATAATCGAGAAAATTCATCATGATGAATATATACATGGGATAAAATTATTAAAAGATTATAAAGTCCTATCATTTTCTAACGATAAAAAAATCAAATTTTGGGATATTTTTAATAAAACGCATCAGACTTTAAACGAACATCAGGATATTCCTAACGATGCTATTCAACTTAATGAGAATCAAATTGTGTCTTATCAAAGTGATGGAATTTGTTTATGGAATTTAGAAGATAACAGTAGTAAGCTTTTCAGAGACACTAGAATCTTTAAAGAAGTTAGAAAAATAAATGCCAAGATAGTCGTATCGATAAGTAAAAATCATGAAATTTCTTTTTGGGATTTTTCGCTAATAGAATCTTCAGATTTAATTGATAATCAAGATAGTATATTTAATATGGGTACAGTTAACTATGATAATATAATAGCATTAGATGAAAATAATATCTTATTTCAAGATGAAGATACATTAGAACTAATTTACTATAATTTAAGAGAAAACGAAAAAAGATCATTGGGGAATATAGATTATATTCACAGTATGAATAAATTAAGTTCAGATACTGTTATAATAATAACTGATTCAACTGATTTTGTTATTTTTGATAATAATACTCAAAAAATCAAAAAAATAAATGGCCATATTCGACCTATTCAGGATTTTCTTTTGATAGATGAAGATTCATTTTTTACTTGGGCGGATGGTACAATTAAACTTTGGAATATACACACTATGAAGTGTTTAATGACATATATTGGAAATAGTATTGATAGGATTATTCCATTAAGTAAAAAAACATTTCTTACAATAGATATGTATGGCAATTACAAGCATTTAGAATTAGAAAATTCTTATGAGATTGAATAAATTATTTTTAAAAGTTTTTTCTAGTCAGAAATTCTAATTAATTCCTTAAGTTTATTTTAGTAGATTGATTAGCGTGCAAAAATCGGAGAAATTTTTAGTTTGAAAGCTTACTGTAATCATGTAAATAGAGTGTAGGTTGTAATCCTGCTACCCCTAATTTAAAAATATTTTTATGATATATAATATTGAATTAATTGACAATCATGTAGTTTTTGTTGAAAATGATTTAAGATTATTACTTGATACTGGCAGCCCTATTTCAATTAGTAATCATTCTACCGTTTCAGTATTTGGTGACACAATTAATCCTCATAAAAATATTATGGGACAGACTTCAATAGATGATATAAATCAATCTATTGAGAATGCTAATGTAGATGCATTAATTGGTGCAGATGTTCTACATGAAAAAAGTTTTTCAATTTCTTTATCTAATAAACAACTGGAGTTAAATCCTGTTATTAATAATAATGAATATGATTCTTTTCCGTTATCTAATTTTATGGGAATCCCTATCATATTTTCGGTAATAAATGGAAAAGAAATAAAGTTTTTTTTTGATACTGGAGCTAAAATTTCTTATTTGAATTCTAATTTTGTACAAGCACAAAATATAATTAAAATAGAACAAGATTTTTATCCTGGATTTGGTGATTTTGAAACTAACATATATCAACTCCCTTTAGAATTATTTAATCAATTAAAGAAATTTGAGTTTGGAGTACTACCTGAAGCTTTAGAGTTAACTTTAAGTATGGGAGGAACTCATGGTATTATTGGTAATAATATTTTAATAAACTTTGATTTTGTTATAGATAATCTTCAGAATAAAATTTTTATAAAAAAAGAACTTCCTAATTATAAAATATAATGAATATCTAAAAAAGTTTATTGTTATGAAAAATATTGTAGTATTCACAGGTGCTGGAATTAGTGCAGAAAGTGGACTTGGTACCTTTAGGGATTCCGGTGGATTATGGGAAAAATATAGAATTGAAGATGTTGCTACACCAGTGGCTTTTAAGAAAAATCCATCTTTAGTATTAGATTTTTATAATATCAGAAGAAAGCAATTGGTTAATTCAAAACCTAATGATGCGCATTTTGCATTAAATAGACTTCAAGAAAGGTGTAATCTATCTATAATAACTCAAAATATAGATGATTTACATGAAAGAAGTGGCACTAAAAATATTATACATTTACATGGAAAATTAACTGAATCAAAAAGTATAATTGATCATAAGACCTATCCTATTAAAGGATATGAATTGAATATTGGTGATTATTGTGAAAAAGGCTACCAACTTCGCCCAAATGTTGTGTGGTTTGGAGAAGATGTCCCAAATATGGAAATAGCTATCCAGAAGGTAAGCAAAGCTGATATTTTTATAATTATTGGAACTTCATTGAATGTTTTTCCAGCAGCCTCACTTATTGATTACGCTACAAGATCAGAAAGAATTATTTTGATAGATCCAAATGCATCTTATTATGATAGTATTGAGGTTATTTCTGAAAAGGCAACAATAGCTGTCCCTAAATTAGTAGATGAGTTATTAGAATTATTGAATTGATTTGCGGTGCAAAAAGTGGTACAAATTTTAGTTCGAAAGCTTGCTGTAATCTAGTGAAATGAGTGTGGGTTGTAATCCTGCTACCCTCATTATTTCTTCTTATATTTTTGCAATAAATTATGTAATTTTGCATTAAATAAAACACATAATTATGTCCAATGATTATAAGATTAAAGATGAAGAGTTTTGGTATGAACCATTAGATGATTTCCAATCTTATGGTGAAATAGTGGTTGTTGAAATAAGTGAAGTAGATCTTCTAAATGAGAATGCTGAAGGGTTAAAAGCAAAAGGAGTAGTTGATTTTGGAGATTGGAAAGAGTTAGGAAACCTGTTAAGTGAAGATGAAGCAAGAATACATCAAAAAGATTTTGAAGATGAGGAATTAGAGGATGAGTGGATTGTGTTCTTATATATGAATGGACGTTATGTTACTTGTATTGCTGGATAGCTGTAAATAATTAATTTTTTAAGTTTTGTATTAGTAGATTGGTTAGCGGTGCAAAAAGCGGTGCAAATTTTAGTTTTTAAGCTTGCTGTAATCTAGTGAAAAGAGTAGAGGTTGTAATCTTGCTACCCCGACTTTTTTTCTTCATCTTTCCCATAAATTTTCTGTAAGTTTTCTTTATGGCAATTTTTCTATAGAAATCAAAAATCTAGTCATTGGAAATGATCATTATTAATAGTATATCTACAATGTTGGTGAGAAGCTCGACCAGGGTCAAAACTTTCTTCCCAGTTATATTCATCATAAAAATCTCCTGTAAAAACATATCCATCGCATATAATATTAAATTCAATATCTAGATGGATAGAACAAGGAATAGTTGGAAGAGAATTAGGATGATTACCTAATTTTTGGAATGATGATAAATAGATTAACTGGCCAGGTGATATATATATTATACTATCATTCTCATAAAAATTTGTAGTATGTAACTCAAAGTAATAATCAGAATTATTCAAAATTACTTTGCTTTGAGTATGAGATGTCTCACAACTACTCACAATAAGCATTATAAATATAAAATATATTAAGAATCTCATATTGTAAACCTACAGAAATTATTTTGTAAGAACGGAAAAAGCGAAAAATTTCTCAAATTGAGATGGATTCCGCTTTGGTAGACCTTACGGTTTTCGAATTTAGATTATTTGATATATTTGTTATATAGTTTTGATGTATAAAATAGTGAGGAACCTATTCGGGGACCTTTTGAGTTGTCATATCTAGTAGGTTTTAGTCTTGCTACCCCGACTTTATTTTTTTAAATTTGCATTATGAAAAAGCTGATATTTTTTTTTATTATAATCCCATTTTTTACTTATTCACAATTAGTAATCTCAACAAAACTTATTGAGATTAAAGATGCAAAAAATGAAATTAACAAGGTGTTAGATTTTTCGATTGGATCATTTATTAATAATAAAACAATTGTTGGTATTACTAATGAGCAGGCTGTTGCAGATTATATTAAAGCAGGTTTTAATCCAGTACAAGATAGTTTAATTGTTTCTAATTTTCAGTTGTTCTTTAAATATTATAATAAAGATTATTTTTTCTTAATGAAAATACCTATTTCTAGTGATATACGAGACATATCAATCTTTGATAGAACTAGAATTGGAGGAGGATATATTTTTTACTCATATAATGATCTTGAATTTGATATAAGTTATGATTTTTTATTAAGTTCAAATATTAATGGATGGAATAAAGGTAAGTTAGGTATTGGAATAACAGCAAGTACAGATATTACCTTTCCATCTATTTCTACTAATCTTTTTAATAAGCTGGTTAATTGGATTAATACACCATTATCAAATGGTTATAGAGAATCTATGTACTTAAGTAAGTCAAAATAATTTCTTAAGTTTGTTTTAGTAGATTGGTTAGCGGTGCAAAAAGTAGTGCAAATTTTAGTTAAAAAGCTTGCTGTAATTTAGTCAAATAAGTGTTGGTTATAATCCTGCTACCCCAACTTTTTTTCTTATTATTATGCTTGGCATAATACTTCTTTTTTTATTCCTTTTCTTTGCTTTATGAAACAACTAGTTTTACTTTTAATTACATTAACAATACTTACAAATTTGAGTTATGCTTCTTTTCCAATTACTGAAAATAATACTTGTGAGATATTATCTGAATTAGATAAAAAATCTATTAATGACCCTTGGTATGAATCAAAACTTGTAAAAATATTAGCAGGAATTATCCTAATTATTGCTTGGCCTTTTGGATTGATATATTTATTCTATTTGTTATATACTATTAGAAAAAATTCTATTTATGATTGGAAAAGAGCTTTGTCTTTATTAGGCTTGATATTAATTGTTTTATTTCTAATGCTTGTTTTGATTGGAAATGCTATTTTTAGTGGTGGATCTTTTATTTAGGAAAAAACAATATTTAAAAAACAATTCATTCCTCAGAAAACTGAATATTTTTTTTTAAGTTTGTTTTAGTAGATTGATTAGCGGTGCAAAAAGTGGTACAAATTTTAGTTTAAATGCTTGCCGTAATCTAACGAATAGGGTAGAGATTTTCATCCTGCTATCCCGACTTTTTTTTTCTGTTGTTTCCCATTATTTTCTTTCTTTGCCAAACTACTATTATAAATAATACTAAAGTAATTAATGGGTGAATAATTACAAAAATCCAAATATTAGCTTGCTTGTAGGTAAGACCAGTGACATCTGCTATCCAGTACAATATTCCAACGCATATATCAAATAGTTCATGCATAAATTTATCTATTTATTTATCTTATACAAAATTAAGAATTAAGATCACTTTTAAGTATCTTAATTTGTAAGATTGTAATACTTGCTAAGCCGACATTTTTTCTGTTATATTTTGGTGGCCCTCTCGGAACTACTCTCAAACTTTTAGATTATAACTGATGGTGGTGTAGTTAATAATAAAATTATTTTACAATAATATAATAGCCCGCATCAATGAGTGGGTTTCATTACACTCATGGCCTTTATTCTCAAAAAGGATTATGAGGTTTTTCTGTATTAAAAGGGTTTTTTCTTGATTCAACCCATGATGACCAAGAATCTATTAATTTGTCAAGCCCTGAATCAAAACCAGTTAAACTAAATCTGAAAACTTTTGGGTCTTGAGCTCCAGTTGTTCTAACATAAATATCTTTTCCAGTTCGCATTTCTTGAAATAAATCCTTAAATTTTGTTCCGTCTTCATAAGTATTAAGGTAAATACGTGTGTAATCTGATTCAGTCATATCAACAATAGTTCCTTTAAAAGACATTAAATCTCCTTTATCTATTATGATATCAACAGCTACGAAATTTGCATCATTATTACTATTATCATAAGAATAAACTAATGCACTACCAAGCCGTACATTAATAGTTCCATCTTCATTTTTTTCAATTCTTATTGCAAAATCAGGAATTTCATTAAAATTTTCTACACCAGTACCATTTGGGTTCCATAGATAAAAATATGATTTACCTGCTGAGAATTCCCAATCGCCATGAGTTGAATAATCCTGGGCATTAATAGGCGAAAATGCCGAAAAAATAACTAATATAAGAGCTAAAAAAAGATTTTTCATTTGTTGTAAAATTAAAAATAATTTGTGAAATTACTATTTTTTAATAAATAAATTTAATTCTAGTGGTTTTTTTTGATTAAATAGTTTGAAGTTATTTTTAGAAAGCATTTTTTACATAAAATTTCCTGTTTATTTGTATTTTTGCAATAATATTAAGAGTATATGACTGCACTAATTTTTTATCTTTTTTTAGCTTTATTTATATCATTTGTATGTTCTTTAGTTGAGGCGACTCTCTTAACTATACCAAAATCTTATTTACTTTCAATTGAAAAAAACAATCAATGGGCAACATCATTTTTGTCTTTCAAGAACAATATTGATAAGCCACTATCAGCAATTCTAACATTAAATACTATAGCACATACAATTGGTGCTGCAGGAGTTGGAGCTGAAGTAACTAGTTTGTTTGGCGATAATTATTTAGGATTTGCTTCTGCAATTTTAACGATATTAATTTTATTTTTTTCTGAAATTATACCAAAGACAATTGGAGCTACATATTGTCAGGGATTGTCAAAGTTTACATTTTACACAGTAAAATTTATGCTGATGATTACTTATCCTTTTGTTGTTGTTTCAATGAAAATTACGGGTTTGATTACAACACAAAAAAAAGACAATGTAACTAGAGAGCAGTTGTCAGCGTTAGCTAATCTTGGATATGATGAAGGAGTTTTTTCTAAGCAAGAAAATAGAATTATTCAGAATATTATTGAGTTAAAAAAAATTAACGTATCAGAAATTATAACTCCAAGAGTTGTTGTTTTTTCAGCTAATGAAGATGATACTTTAGGTAATTTTAGTGCTGAATATAAAAATATAAAATTTTCTAGAATTCCAATTTATTCTAAACAAATTGAAAATATAACCGGGTATATTTTTTTGCAAGATTATATTGAAAAAATATCAGACAAGAAAAATCTAAAAAACAAGATTAAAATTTTGCGTAGAGATATTCTAACAGTTCCTAATTCTATTAATGTTTTTGCCTTATTTAATCAATTATTAGAAAAGAAGGAGCATATATCTATAGTGATTGATGAATATGGTGGGTTAGTTGGCATTATAACTTTGGAGGATATTCTAGAAACTTTAATTGGATTAGAAATAGTAGATGAAAGTGATCAAGAAGAAGATATGCAAAAATTTGCAAGGCGAAAATGGAAAAATAAAAAAGGTTTAAATTATTCTTAATTGTCTTCTTTGGTTTAATTATAATAAATCAATAGTTTATAAAATATAATTATGGAATTAATTCTAGCAGTACTACCACCACTTTTGATAGCATATTATATTTATCAAAAGGATAAATATGATAAAGAGCCAAAAAGTTTAATTATAAAGAGTTTTCTTTTTGGATGTCTAGGTATTTTACCTGCTATATTTTTAGAGTTCTTTACAGAAAGTATGTTTAATAATTTATTTCTTTATGTTTTTATTGGTATTGCTTTAGTTGAGGAAGGAGTTAAATATTTCTTTTTAAAGAAGTATTTATTTAATAAACCGGAATTTAATGAGCCTATGGATGGTATTGTATATGCTGTTATGATTAGTCTAGGTTTTGCAACTGTTGAAAATATTTGTTATGTATTTACACGCCCAGGTCAAGAAATTCAAGTTGCTATAATGAGAATGTTTACAGCTATTCCATTGCATGCAGTTTGTGGAATTATATTAGGTTATTTTGTTGGTTTAGCAAAATTTTCAGATAATAGTAGACCTTTACTCTACAAAGGTCTTTTTCTAGCGACTCTTGTGCATGGGTTATATAATTATTTCATATTCTTAGGCGAAGGGTTCATCTTTTCAATTATCGCATTAGTAGTTGCAGTATATTACTCAAAGAAGGCTATTAGTTTACATCAGAAAGATTCAAAACAAAGAAATGTATAATATGAATTTTTTGAAGAATTTTACAATACAGATTTTAAATACTTTTTTTTAAAATAAAACTGACATCATAAAAAAAAGGTAGTTTAATATATGTAACCTATTTTTTTTTCTTACGTTTATAATATTAGTTAACCCTATAACTAATTATTTAATTATGAAAAAAATTATCAGAATATTAGAAATTCCAATCTATTTACTAATAATATCTATGACTATTTATGAGATAGAGGGTTCTGTAGGTGTTTCAATATTCTTAATTTTAGTTTCAATAGCACGCCTATTTACAAATATTATTACAGACGAATTTGTTTATAAAAGCTAGTTTTCCTCTAGTAAATAAATCTTCTTTAATCATATCTATTTCTTTTTTATCATTTTCTTTGATTTATAAATAAGTTGTTTTTTTTTAACCTAATTTTGAGTACTTCGCGGGCAACTAAGAATTCTTTGTTTTTCATCTCTTTTACAGTATCTTTATAGGCGATTAACTGTCGAATAGGTAAGTATTTGCAGAATGTAATTAATTCATGATAAGTTCTATAATACATACTATTTCAGTTTTGCTTTAAATATTGACCTATCAGAGTAATTACATTGTATGATTTCAATTATGTTATTATACTTTAAGGTATATTTTAGAGAATATTTATGAGCATAACTATTGCCTGTAAAAATCCTTGATATTTTACTGTATGTACAGTGTAAAAAATGATCTTCTGATTGATTTAAGTAGGTCATTTCATTAGATTGAAATATATTTGAACTTTTAACATCGTGCACATTACTACTTTGATAAAGTAAATTTATTTTTCCATTATTTATTTTTTTTTCTTTCATCTAAATTGTTTTTTAGCACACACAAGGCTTCTAAATATCTTCACCATTAACTACCAGAGAAGCACTTGGAAGTGCTGATTAATAAATACTTAATATATACAGCTCAAGAATATTCAGGAGCAATTTTTTCTTTTAGATACCACATTTTGTTATTAGCTATTTTATTAGCTAATTAACAATAGATGTTATTGTTTGATTCTGTATCTTCTTGGTTTGATTCCTAGATGCAGACATGAAATTCATAAGAGTTTCATTGAGTTAACCTACACTTATTTTACTTCTAATTTTTATGTTTTTCATCTTTGTTTTATAGTTGTTCAAAACAGTTTCAGATGAAAATTTGAAATTTTTTTTCTTAAAGTGGAATGCTAAATTAATTTTAGTTTTTAAGTTTTAAGACATTGTTAATAAGTGGTTTATTAACAAAGTTATCAACTCGATTTCTGATTACTATTAATCATAAAAACAGGTTTATAAACTTTCTGTAATATATTGAAAAGTGTAGAGGTTCTAATTCTCCTACATGATATTATTCTCTAATTAAATCGATGATTTTAAGAAGTAAATCACTGATTATCAAATCCAGTAATATTAAATTTTAAATTTATTTTAGAAAATTTTTTTTACTCCGACATTTTATCAAAATTCCCAATCCACTTTAACAAGTTTTTTTATAATTAATCCAAAAAATATTTAATAATGAAACTTATTGCCGTTTTCTTGCGTAACAAATATTAACTTAAAAATTACGCCTATACCAAACATTTACTTTTTTATTAATCTTAAAACTATTTTATTATGAAAAAGTTAATGCTATGCTTAAGCCTTTCAATTCTATTCTTTAACTCTTATTCGCAAGATACGACTTGTACGTATTTTAAAGGAGAAAAAGTATATGAATTTGATTACCAAATGGACACAATTTTATATTGGGAAGAGCAAACGACTAAATTCTTTGAAATTGTAATTACATATGGCAATGTTTTGTGCTTGGACTTAAGTGACCACAAGAAAAGATTTAGAAAAGTAATTACTGAATACTTTGATGGTGAAGTTAAGGAGCAGTTTCTAGATAGCGAAAATACGACGTACTACTCTCCAAGGGGTGCTGTAAAGGTATCAGTTGGCAGACCTACAATATTTAAAATATAAATTATGAGATATTTAATATTATACAGTTTATTTATAGCCTTTTGTTTAAATGCATATTGCCAGGACACGATTTGTACAATGATTCAATCTGATAGAGTAATTGAGTTCAACTATTATACTAATAATGTGATAAATGTGGCGCCAATAGAAGGATGTTATTTTATAAATGTTAGAGAAGGGGAGATATTAGTTTTGCATCTATATGATAAGATTGATGCACTTAGAGATATCATCACAACATTTCCTGATAATTCGCAGTTAAATGATACATTTAAAAGTAAAAGTAATGTTTATTATAGTCCTTTGGGCCCAGTCATAGTTGAAATTAAGAAACCAAAAATATTGGAAATATAAATTATGAGATATATGTTATGTATACTATTATCTATTCTAAATATCAGCTATTCTCAAGCTGATAAACTAAAAGCCGTTATAATTGTTGGAGATCTGCAGGATCGTACTGTTTCAGCAATTAAAGAGATGGAGGAGATTCATTCGTTCTTTAAAAGTAAGAATATGATAGTAAAGACTTTTTATCATCCTAAAACAAGTTGGAAAGAAATAATTAGCGCATCAAAAGATGCTAGTATATTTGTGTATTGTGGGCATGGTATTAGCTGGACAGGTGGAAAGTATGGTGGTTTAGACTTAGATCGAGCTATTTCAAGTGAAGATATCCTGAATGATTTAAAGCTTAAAGATAATGCTATAGTTATCTTTCAATCTGTTTGTGGAGGCGCAGGATCATCTGCTAGTGATGATGGTGATATAGGTATCAAAAAGGCTCTAGAAAGAGTTTCAGATTATTCCATGCCATTTCTTAAGATTGGAGCTTCTGCCTATTTTTCAGATAACTTTCGAAATGGGTGCCTTTCATTCCTTAATAATTTCTTTGAAGGTAAAACTATTAAGGAGTGTTTTGATAACTCACTTGGCTGGTCTGCTAAACTTGAAACTGAACAGAATTATAAATATGATGCAAGAAAAAAGATAGGTATTGCTAGTTCTGACTGTGGAGGTACAGTTACAAGAACTTCATATATAAATGGAGTTAAGACAGTTTCTGAAGTGCCTTCTACTAAGGATTATGATATTGCATATGTAGCTAATCCTAGATTTAGTATGTCGATTTTAAAAAAGTAAATAATCTTTCTATATTTTCTCTGTAATTCTGATGTATAAAATAGAGAGGGACATTTTAGGGAGTCTTTTAACTTGAAATATTTATTAGCTATTAGTTCTGCTACTCCGACTTTTTTTTCTCTTTATATTTCCAATAATTTTCTGTAATTTTGCTTTATGAAAAAGTTTTTTTTTCTTTTCTTTTGCTCACCAGCAATTCTTCTTAGTCAAAGTATAGATGTCCTTTTTATAGGAAATAGTTATACATATGCCAATAACATGCCACAAATGGTTTCTGAGATTGCTTTATCTTTTGGAGATACTTTAAATTTTGAGTCTTCTACTACAGGAGGAGCAACCTTTAATGTTCATTCTACAAACATCAACACATTAAATAAAATATCTCAGAAAGCTTGGGATTATGTTGTTTTACAGGCACAAAGTCAAGAGCCATCTTTTTCAGCAAATCAAGTTGCAAATGATGTTTTTCCATATGCTCAAATTCTTATTGATTCTATTGAATCCAACTCTACTTGCACTGAGCCAATATTCTTTATGACTTGGGGGAGAAAATATGGAGATCAACAGAATTGTCAGTTTTATCCACCAATCTGTACTTATTTGGGAATGCAACAAAGGTTAAGAGAATCTTATTTAGATATGACATTTAATCATAATTCTACTTGCTCTCCTGTTGGTATTTGCTGGAAAGAATCTATTGCTCAGGACAGTACTTTAAATTTATTTTCTCCAGATAACAGTCACCCAAGTATATACGGCAGCTATTTGACTGCATGTGCTTTCTATTCTACAATATTTAAAAAGACATCATTAGGATCTGATTATATTCCAAATGGAATAGATACTTCTACAGCTATCTTTTTACAAACTATTGCATCAAATACAGTTTTGGATAGTTTAGGAGTCTGGAATATCTTTAATGCTGATTTTAACAGTATGATTATTGAGGATTCAGTTATTTTTGATAACACTTCTTCTAATTATGAAAATGTCTCTTGGTATTTTGGTGATGGATATTCATCAACTATTGAAAGTCCAACTCATACTTATTCTAACTCAGGCAATTATGACGTTACATTAGTTACTACTAATAATGGTTGTTTGGCAGATACTCTAACTACAATACTAACAATTGCTCCGTTTATTTCTTTGTGTGATTCATTTGAGGTTACTGATGTGGCAATTGATAATTATAATTTAACAATTGGTATTGGGGTATATAATGGATTAAATTCTTTTTTAAATTACCCTTATGTTGCATTTACAATTGATTCGAGTGGTGATACTATTCAAGATGGAAATATGAATCTATTTGGAGCTATTAATTTAGATACAACATGGTATCATTATTCTATTCAAAATTCTGTCAATCCTATTTATCCTTTAAATATATATTTTGTATATTATGATTCATCTATGCTTAAAGATACTTGTATTTTAACATATAACTTAACACCATCAGTTATTACTGATATTAAACAAATTGGGAATAGAAAGCTTATTGGTGTTATTGATGTTTTAGGAAGAAAAATTAAAGGAATTAAAAACGAAACACTCTTTTATATCTATGATGATGGAGAAGTAGAGAAAAGAATAATTATTGAATAAGTTAGAGGATTGATAATTATTTTAAAAACAACTCTTTATTCAGAAAATAATACACTATTAACAGTTATTTTATAATTATATTTTTCTGTTTTTACATATTTGTCAATTTGATATAATTTTGTAAGTTGCGAGCTGTATTACGACAAATACAAAAACTTTTATTTATAATTTTTTTATGAAAAGATTTATACTTTTTATTTATCTATTGCCTTTATGTGTATATGGACAATCAACATTATTAGTTCCATCTCAATATAGTTTAATACAATCTGCAATAAATAACTCTTCAAATGGGGATACGATTATAGTATCTCCAGGAACCTATTTTGAAAATATTGATTTTAATGGGAAGAACATTGTATTAGCATCTGATTACCTTTTAACATCTGACTCATCTTATATTGCATCAACAATTATTGATGGGAATCAAAGTGGAACATGTGTTACGTTTAATAATGGAGAAAGTTCTGCAGCTATTTTAACAGGATTTACATTAACTAATGGTGGTGGGGTATGGTCAGGTGGAGGTGTTCATATAAATAATTCTAGCCCCACTCTTAATTATCTTATCATTGAGAATAACACCCCTTTATCTGATGGAGGGGGGATATATATTAATGGGGATTGCTCTAGTTTATTAAGCAATCTAATTATAAGAAATAACAATACAGATCATGGTGCAGGAATATATGTAACCTCAAGTTTTACTGTGAATACATCTCCTATATTTAAAAATGTGGAAGTAAGTAATAATTTTGGATCTCTTTCAGGAGGTGTTCATTTGAGAGATTGGTCTAACGCAACTTTTATAAATGCTACAATATATGGTAACTCTACACTATCTAATGGAGGAGAATATGGAGATATAGGTGGTGTCATTGTTTGGTATGGAGATGCAACTTTTATAAATTCAATTATTTATGGCAATTCGCCAACAAATATTCATAATGACGGCACGTTAAATATAAGTTATAGCGATATAGAAGGTGGTTGGGGAGGTATTGGAAACATAGATCAAGACCCTCTCTTTGTAAACACTACTAATAGTGATTATCATTTACAATCAAGTTCACCATGCATTGATACTGGAGATCCATCAAGTATTTATAATGACCCTGATGGAAGTAGAAATGATATGGGCGCTTATCCTTATGATGCTTGTCTTGGATTGACAACCTCATCAACAACTAACATTACAGCATGTGATAGTGTAATTTGGAATGGAACGACTTATACACAAAGTGGAACTTATTCTTATAGTGGCATAGGTTTTCCTGGTAACATTTCAGGATTTACTTATGGAGGTTATCATGATGGTAGTCATTATTATGTATCAACAAGTACCGATACATGGGATAATGCTAATCTAATAGCAAACTCACATGGTGGTTATTTAGCAACAATAACATCTTCTAGTGAAGATGCATTTGTTACATCTTTAAGTGGATCTGCTTATTGGATCGGTCTTTATCAAGATGTTAATGATCCTTTATTTTCTGAGCCATCGGGTGGTTGGAAATGGATAACAAATGAGCCACTTTTGTATAATGGGTGGGCAGCAGTTGAGCCAAATAATGTTGGGAATACATGTGCGGAGAACTATGCTAATATTGTACCAGTTAATGGTTGGCAGGATGGTTGTGATCAACCTTTGTATTATATTATTGAGATACCTGCTAACTTAACCAACGCTAATGGCTGCGATAGCACAGCTGTTCTTAATCTAACAATAACGCAACTAGACATATCAATGACAGATGTTACAGCTTGTGATAATTATAATTGGAACGATAGTACATATACTCAAAGCGGAACTTATTACTTTAATGGTGATTCAACAAGCAATAATTATTCTATGAATTTTGATGGAAATAATGATTATATAAATATTCCAAATAGTTCAAATCAATCTGGGATGGATGAATTAACTATAATGTGTTGGGCAAGATTTGATTCTTATCCAGATTGGCAAAATGCTAATGGTGGGCACATAATGCTAGAAAAAGGCCAACATTTTCCAAATTTTGATGCCTCTTACTTATTATACACAGAATTCGATTATGATGCATTAAGGTTTGATATAAGGCTTGAAAACGGTAATGATATTAATCTAAGGATGGAACCTTTTTCCAATTACTTATCATTAAATACTTGGCATCATATTACAGCAACATATGATGGTCAATTTAATAAAATATATTTTGATGGTGTTTTATTAGCAACATCTACAGCCAGTAATGGTAATATCAAAAATACTAACTATTCGATATCGATGGCCGATGCTGTTGGTAATAATATTGATTATTGGGATGGAGGTTTAGATAATGTTTCTATTTGGAATAAATCTTTAACTCAACAAGAAATCCAAAGTTACATGAACTGTCCACCGACAGGTTCTGAGTCAGCGCTAGTTGGCTGTTGGAATTTTGAGGAGGGAAGTGGTACTACTGTCTTAGATTTAGCATCTAATGGAAATAATGGTACAATAAATGGCGCTACTTACGATACTAATGTTCCTATTCAATCTTGTCAATTAACTAATGCTAGCGGTTGTGATTCAACAGCAGTACTTAATTTGACTATTAATCAAGCAGATACTTCTTATACTAATATTACAGCTTGTGATAGTTATACTTGGAATGATAGCTTATACACTGAATCTGGTATATATAGCTCTAACACTGGCTCTGCAAATAATTATGGTCTTAGTTTTGATGGTATTGATGATTATGTATCATTTAATGGTATTGGTGGCACATATTCATCTTTCTCATTTGTA
>Ga0315315_10001816_pt1 | contig 19571 bp, 16 predicted proteins | sample M140m3416metaG_FD_203699 | JGI IMG/M metagenome (GOLD analysis project Ga0315315, IMG submission 203699) | Ammonia-oxidizing marine archaeal communities from Monterey Bay, California, United States - M1 40m 3416 | ecosystem: Environmental > Aquatic > Marine > Intertidal zone | place: USA... | reverse complement strand
AAAATGCTGCCAGGACTTCTGCTTATTGTCCCACCGTACAAGACGATCATTTTTGAAAAACGCGTATGGCTCGCTTTGAATCCCAGCAGGCAGAGTGAGCGAGTATTCAAAACCATGATCAATTGGACCGTCACGAAAACGCTGACTCAGATCGGCATCTTGAAAACCATTTGCGACCGTTCCATCTGATTGCAGAAACGTAGAACCAAGATGGCTTTTTCCAAAAAATGCTGTTGTATAGCCAGCGTGCTGAAGTACATCAGCAAGCGTTTTTTGACCGGACAGAATCTGGCTCCCTGAAAAATGCCCCCAAGTGCCACCAGAATTACGACCGCGATAGACGTGATTACCAGTAAGCAGTGCATATCGTGTTGGTGCACAAACAGACGCAGACGAATGAGCATTCGTAAATGTCACACCCAATTGCAAAAGATTATCAAGGTGTGGCGTCTCAAAACCTGCTCCAGCTGGATTCAGTGCACGAATATCACCGTACCCCATATCATCCATAAGAAAGACAAGGACATTGGGCTGCTTCTCTGCATCACACACAGAACAATTTACAGCTGCCGCACAAAGCAAAAATATCAAAATATGCTGACTTACTCTTGTAAATCCCACGTGCACTCTCATGAATTTCAAAACCAACATCATTAACACCCTATGAAGCAGAAACAGTAAACCAAGAACATCAGTACCTTCAACACTACCATCCGTCGAAGCATACATTCATAACGCACCTTACTTCCGAACATTTCACTCGGACTCTGCCTTAACCACTTTCTTCGAGCATTTTCCAAAGGGCCACTCTGACAGCGCCGCACAGATTGGCAAGCAGCAATATCACTCCGGCAGAATACTCCACGAATAACCCTAAAGCATGGCGGCATCCGGAATCAGTCTTTTATTACATCTATTATTGTAGTGCTTTCCTTCCAGAACCTCCTTCTGCAGAATGCCCTTTAGCCGGAATAAACTCCACCATAAAACAACAAAAGCCAATCCCTTGTTTTAAGACACGCATGTTATTCAGGCCGACTTATGACTGTTCGTCTTATAAATATTTCAATAGACTGTTCGTGAAATAATCTTTGGTTTTATTTTCTCAGGCAGAAAGGCCTCTCATGAAACATTTCGCGAGACACTGTGGCCTCAACCTTCTTAGCTACCTTCTGTATCTCCTTGGTACTGTTTCATTTGCGGCAGAACTACTACCCACCGACTGGCCGCAATGGCGAGGGGCAACTCGCGACGGCCAGGTTGCTAATGGGCAATGGCCTGATTCTCTTGACGAGAATCATCTCAAACTAACTTGGGAAGTCGGGCATGGTCCAAGTTATTCTGGCCCTATTGTTGTTGGCAATCGTGTTTTTACAACAGAAACTCAGGAGAAGACGAGCGAAGTTGTGTATGCGTATGACCGGACAACTGGCAATAAACTCTGGACGACTGAATGGGAAGGGTCAATGTCTGTACCATTTTTTGCAGCTTCAAATGGAAGCTGGATTCGAGCAACGCCAGCATGTGACGGTGAGACTCTTTATGTTGCTGGCATGTGTGACGTGCTATATGCGATTGATTGTGAAACTGGAGAAAAAAAATGGCATGCAGATTTCAAAAAACGCTTTGATTCACCGCTACCCGCCTTTGGCTTCGCATCCTCACCGTTAGTACAAGGTGATGCGGTCTTCGTACAAGCGGGGGGTGGCTTTCTTAAACTCAACAAAAAAACTGGGGAAACTATCTGGAGAACTGCGACTGATGGGGGTGGCATGTTCGGAAGCGCTTTCAGCTCTCCTTTTATTACAACACTACAAAATAAAGAACTGGCTCTGGTGCAGACCAGAGAATCTCTCAAAGGAATTGATCCTGTGTCGGGCAATGAACTCTGGTCACAGGATATAGAAGCGTTTCGTGGCATGAATATACTGACTCCAACTGTTCATAATGAAATGATTTTCACAAGTGCACATTCTGGCCACTCACAGCTCTGGAAACATACCGATAAAAGTACGGCACTTGAGGAAATCTGGTCTGGAAAATCACAGGCCTACATGTCCTCACCAGTTATTGTTGATGGGCATATTTACCTGCATTTGCGGAATCAACGAATTGCATGCATTCATTTAGAAACCGGTGAGGAATGTTGGCGAACAACACCGTATGGCAAGTATCAGAGCATGGCAGTCCTCGGTGACAAGATACTTGCACTTGATGAAGGTGGTGAATTACTTCTTATCACCGCAAACCCTGATGAGTTTCAGTTACTCGATAAACGACGTGTCGCAAAAAACGACACCTGGGGATATCTTGCTGTAAGCGGCAACCAGATATTCATTCGCCGACTCGATGGCCTTGCCGCCTATACATGGAAATAGAAATCATGTGGCCGTAAAAAAGAACGGTTTTGAATAGTTTTCAGAAACATTCTGCTCAATGCGATAATGCTTTTGTCAGCTTTAATGTCTCTGACGGAGTCTCTCCAAAACGATCGGCATACTCTTTCGAGAATCGTCCAGCATGCCCATAACCAACAGCCTTACACGCCCCATTCACAGAATGCACGTGACTTTTTCTGGCTTTGAGCAGTTCCCTGGCCTTATCTAGCCGCATTATTTTCAGCATCTGCTTTGGGCTCATAAAGTAGTGGTCAACAAAACCCTTCTGGAGGGTTCGGATGCTCACTCCAACCGAGTCTGCAATGTCACCCACAGTGATTTCTGTTTCTAGATTGTCACTCATAAAGGTGCGAATGGTCATGAGTGGCATATGACCGATTCGGCCAGCTTCAAAACCTCCTGCTCCCCACTCTCGAATCCCATCAGCAATGCATGCAGCCACCGCTGCCTCCATATGCTTGAAAAAACTCGGCAGCCGCTTGGTACCAACTGTTCCTGTTGCCCAATCATCCAACGATTCAGCAAAACCAACAAGCGTCTGTTTCAAAACATTTCTGTAAGAACCTTCCAGCGTATAGCCACAACGCCCACGGAAACCGTCAGGGAGTGACTTGTTCACAAGAGCCATATCGAGGCCATAGAAAATTGCCTGCATCGGGACTGAACGCCACTTATAATGCTCCCACGGAACCTGAACCACTGCTTTCGTTGCATCTGCACTGAACCCCTTACCATTTACCTCAACTTCAAGGTGCCCATTCAACGGAAGAACTAGAAAATATCTCGCTTGAGGAACACTGGACTCTGCGTGCACTCCGGCTGTGCATGCTAGATAGTCCAACGATGAACGTTGCAACTCACAACGGTTATGCACCAGGTGATATTTTTTCTTACCTTGAACTTTACTTTTAAACGGACCCCAAACAGATGCATGTTTTTTCCGTGCATCATAAATATCTTTTGTATCAACAAAAGGGTAATTCGAAAGAAGAGGTTTCATGACGGTCGCTGCCTGGAAAATATACTATTACGATAAGACTTTTAATATAAACGTATTTTGGATGAATAAACGCTGAATCATTTTTTGCACACGAAAAACAGCATTTTCAGAATTTCGCATTTTGGATAGAAGCCAACACGACCGAACTTGTTCAACATGCAAACGTACTAGATGTCATAACCTCTGAGCAACTTGTTGTTGATCATAGGTGCCCCTGGTTCGGCTTGACGGTAGGTAAAACACCGTCAAGCCGTTTCATCTTTTCGTAAATGCTAACTCGTGGGAATCTGACGACGTCTCATCTCTCATTGCTCAGCAATTGTTCTATAAACCCGTACGTAATCTATCAGCATTTCTGAAGGCAATTGACTTTCCAGAGTTGGCCCACCTGCCCATTCCGCATTTCTCAAAGCGTAATTTAAAATGATACGTGCATTCATTTTTGCTGGCACGTTTCGCTCCCACTGAAGATCAGCCACTTGGCCGTACGATCTGTTGTGAACCGTGCCTCCTCGAAATACGAGATACGGATCCGACCGCCACGCTGGCCCATCTTGGACGAGATACCATTTCATCTCACGGTCTGTTACGTGCAATCCAAACGTAATGAATGAGTAAAAATCAATATGTGAATGATCAACCTTGATGCCTTCCCCAAAGTGTGCCTTGAATCGCTGTTCATTCACAAAAAAATGGTCTTCCGATCGTTCCTTCACGTATTGGGTATCTAATGTCTTGGGCACTTCATTTTTTCGAAAATCATGCCACCACAGCCCACTCCAAAAACGAGTTTTTTCACGATTTCCGATAAATTCAAACATATCGATTTCAAGGAGATCTTCGGGCTTCCAATCACCTACCTTGTTAGACATCGTCCAAAATGCACCGTAACCCCCATTGTTACTTGGAAGCTTACATCTCAACTCGAGATACATATTGTTCTTTAGCGCAAATTCACCATGGGTATGTATGCCTCCAGAAGAATACTCAAACGCTTTCTCAGAACTCCATGTCTTTCCAATGACAGGCGGATTTTCTCTTCGCTGAGTAAAAACGAGAGAACCATTACGGAATGAAATATTTTTTTTCAAATATGTGCAGTCCACTGACGTGTTCTGTACATTTCTTTCATTAATACCAAGGCCCCACATGGCAGCATCGAGCACCTCGGCATTAAATTCATCTCCGAACACCAGACTTGACCCCGGGGGGCCTGATTTATCTATATCCTGTGCACTAATCTGCAAGCAACAGCTCACAAACAGACAACAAAGAAAAAGTCGAAATGACATGCGAAAAAATCCTCCATATTCCAACAGCAAACGTTCTCTGAATACCATCGACTAGCACGAGTACCTTATACAATCGCGAGGCAATAGATAGGCTTCCAACACATTATTTATTCACCATGACAAAACAATTTCTTTCGGTCTTCTGGTGTAATTTTTGACCACTATTCTTACAACGTAATCCTCGAACACAATTTGTATCGCAAGTTCGCATGCAATCATTCATCTGACTTCTTAAGCTCATATTTTTTATAGACTCCAAACGCTCGACCGATCCAATAGACCGCCGGGAAAAGCAGAGATTTTACGAGATATGGAATTTCGAGAACGTCAAACTCGCCCTTATATTGAATTGTGAGATAGGCCGCATCAAACAAGGCCGGGGTATTTGAATGCCGCTTCGATGTTGATAAGAAAAGAATTGTCATATAACGCTGCAAATTACCCGCTGGTTTTGCCCAAGAATTCATAATGAGCTCAGTGTCACCAGCATTCCAAAATCTATGTGGCACAGCTTGCTCGAAAACGGTTTTGTCCCCAGCCGCAAGATATTGCACCGGATGACCTCGCACCTGATAGGCCATGGTGCCTTGTCTTACCTCAAACCCTTCTGCCTGGCAAAGATGTACATGAAAAATTGGTCCACAACCAGGCTGAACGATCCCCTCAAATACGAGACGGTTACCTTTAGGTTCGTGAATGCATTCTTTGAATTGAATACTTTCACCGTGACCGCTATCTATCGTTTGCGGCAGACCTACATACACTTTCTTCCCTCCGAACCTGTTAGGATATTACAAAAAAGTAGTTTGCCTATTACCTGCATGGGAAATATCTTCATGAGAGCAGTCTTTTTTCTTGTTACTCTCTTAAGCATAAATCATTTATGTGCTGACGACCGTCCGAATATCATCTTCCTTATGACGGATGACCAGAACATACGATCATTAGGCTGCTACGAGGCACCTGGCGTCACCACGCCAAATATTGATGACCTCGCCAAAGACGGCGTCGTCTTTGATCGACATTATGACACTACAGCTATTTGCATGGCTTCCAGAGCCACTGTCATGACGGGTCTTTTGGAATACCAGCATGGCGTGAACTTTGGAACTGGTGTGGATGGCGATGGACAAATGAGAAATGACGACTGGAACCAAAGCTATCCGATGCTTCTTCGGAACGCTGGCTACCGAACTGCATTTGCTGGGAAATTTGGATTCACGATTGCAGATGGAACAAAGAGTGGTCGCTATCCTGAGGACGACTTTGATACCTGGGGAGGAGGGGGCGGTCAGACATCATTTATCACAGCTCGAAATAAATCGATGCAACACTATGCACAAAAATATCCTCATGCAACTCGCTCCTACGGAGCATTTGGAAGAGACTTTATCAAAGAATCTACCAAACATAACAAACCATTTTGTTTATCAATCAGCTTTAAAGCACCCCATCGGCCGGTACAACCTGACCCACTTTACGATGAAATATATGCTGGGAAAACTTTTCCAAAACCAGCAAATTTTGGGCGTGAATGTGGAGAACATTTCTCAGAACAATCAAGACGTGGACGACAGTATCAAAGATTTGATGACTGGCATTACAACGACTCATATGACGACGTTATGGCTAAATATTATCAGCTCATTTACGCCGTGGACGTTGCCGTCGGAATGATTCGTGAGGCTGTAAAGGATACCGGTGTGCATCACAAGACTCTCATCATATTCACATCTGACAACGGATATTTCTGCGGGGCTCATGGGTACGGTTCAAAGGTGCTTCCGTATGAAGAAAGTTCTCGTGTCCCGCTCATAATCTATGACCCCCGATCACCAAAAAAGTCTGATCGATGTAACGCCGTAACCGCCAACATTGATTTAGCAGCAACAATTCTTGATGCAGCACTAAAAAAACCTACTCATCGCAACGGCAGCAGTCTCCTCAAAAATTATACAACCAGTACGAACCACCACCGTGATCGCGTCGTTCCGCTTATCAATGTATGGGGACCCGAGCAGGCCTTTAGTCTGGGTTTTGTAAAAGGTGATTGGAAATATATTTTCTGGCCATACGCCGGCGATGGCATGAAACCTACTGCTGAAATTTACAACCTTAAAGAAGACCCTCTTGAACTGCATAACAGAATCAATGACTCAGCGGCAAAAGACATGCGCCTCGAACTCGAGAAAGACTACGACAGTCTTGTGCTTGAGTGGCAGCAACACGCTATCGATCGTCCGCATTACAAGACTGCCACGACTTTATTTTCCCGGGAAAATCCATAATCAATGAAACGTGTATTCGTTGTCTGTATCAGCCTAATGTGTTCATTCAGTAATGCTGAAATGCCTCAATTTGATAAGGGGCCACGACCAAAAAACTTTCAAGAACTTCGTTTGTATTACGCAGAACGGGGTCTCAGCATTACGCAAAAGAAAATTAAAACGCCTCAAGATGTTCAACAAACAAATAATATTGTCTATGCTCGACGGAAAGATCGCCCACTTCATATTGACACCTTTATTCCGAACAAGGTGAACTCACTCAAATCTGTTGTCATACTTGTACACGGCGGTGGATGGAAAAAAGGTGATCGGTCAAAAGAGCACACGAAGGCGGCGTGGTTCAGCAATCGGGGGTATATCGTAGTTTGTCCTGAATATCGACTGTCAGGAGAAGCCTTATTTCCAGCGGCAATACACGACCTAAAAGACGCCATCTGTTGGACACGAGAACATGCAAAAAAATGGGGAGGACAACCCGATCGTATTGTCTTGATGGGGTTTTCAGCTGGTGCTCATCTTGTTGCACTAGCCGCGGCTGCTGGGCCTGAAGCAGGACTCGATACATCAGACTCCCAGAAACAAGCAGGCTCTTTGGCTGCGTGCATTGTTGTTGCTGGCCCATCAATAACGAACGATGAACGAGCTTTTCTGGAGGCAAGGAAGCCAGAGTCAAACTATCAGTTATTTCTTGGCGATCTCCCAGAAAATATTCCGGCTACCTACGAGAAGGCATCGCCGGCACATTGGGTATCTGGAAATGAACCCCCAATGCTTTTTATTACCGAAGGCAACCCATCAGCACACGACACCATACGTTCAAAATTAGACGACCTGGGAATCCGGAATGAGGTTTTCAACCTTACAGGTGGACTCCATAGCGAGTGGAACTGGGAACCTTGGTTTACTCCGACAATGGAAGTCACGGAGGCCTTCATTCGCTCTGTAATCACTCATTAATACGTATCTATCTCACCAGTCGTTTATTGTCTTTGCATATCAATTGATGAAGTCTCCCCAAGACCACGGGACGTCTCATCCATTACATGACAAACACCAGTCGTAACATCGTAGACTATTCCGATAATACCCACTTGACCGGAGTGAACGAGCTCAAAAATCGATGCACTCTTTTGCAGTATTTCATTCACAGACCGCTGGACGTTCTGCCTGACAACTATGTCTGCCTCAAATATGGATTCATTGCCCTTTGTATTCACTGGTTGCGAACTCTCACTGTCACGAAGAACTGACTCAAGACTTTGAACGATAGACCTGACATATTCACACTTATTGAGCTCGGGGTCCTGTTTTTCCTGCATGAAATCGATCGCTGACTGAACCGCAACGCAGCGTTTATGGCCAACGACAACAATTAATTTTGCACCGGCACCAACGCAACCGAACTCAATACTGCCGAGTACTTCCGGCGTTACAATATTCCCCGCAACACGCACGCTGAAAATATCACCGAGACCAAGATCAAAAATAATCTCCGGCGGTGTTCGGGAGTCGATACAACTCAGTACGACTGCCATTGGGTGCTGACTTGATGCAGTATCTCGCACCTGCCTACTGAAGTCCCGCTTCAGGCGACGTTCGTTTCGGAATCGCTGGTTACCAGCAAGAAGGTAGCTTAAAGCTTCCTCTGGTGTTATTTGTTCTTGTAATTCTCGACTCGAAAAGTCAACGAACTCGATCCGATCTTCAATAGCGTATTTGTCTCGGAACCCCCGTGTGCTGACGCAAACTCCACGGGTAGGCCCAATAACATCTCGATATTCTTTGATCAAAGACAAGATGTCTGGATCAATGTAAACAGTATCATGTGCATCAACCAAAAGATGCTTACCTGAATCAATCGTGTCAAAAGTCTTTCGTAATGCTGCTCTGTTGAGAAAACTGACTTGGCTTGCCAGCTCAATTCTTGTGACATCTCCCCCAAGATGACGCTCCACTACCAATCGCATCGGCCTTCGAAGATTGCTCCAAAGAATAAATATCGTACTTACGGCAAGCCCGATGAGGATTCCAATGAGTGGGTCAGTTAAAACTATTGCAAGTAGAGTTACGAACCATGGAACAAATTGATACTTACCAGCTCGCCAAAGTTCTGCTACGACCTGCGGGCTTGCTAACTTGAGGCCCGTGGCAATGAGAATTGCTGCGAGAGCAGATAGTGGTATGAGATTGATCACTTGAGGGAGCAGCACAACTGAAATTGCAAGAAGCGCTCCATGAAGAATTGCTGACTTTTTTGTCCGAGCTCCCGCATCAATATTCACGCTTGATCGAACAATTTCACAGGTCATAGGGAGTCCGCCCGCCATCCCGGAAACGATGTTTCCAATGCCCTGAGCGACAAGTTCCCGATTTGCCGATGTACTTCGCTTCTCCCGATCGAGACGGTCAACTGCTTCCAACGTTAGGAGTGCCTGTAGTGATCCCACAAGTGCAATCGCAAATGCTGCTGAGGAAACTGCCGGATTCATAATTTGACTGAAATCCGGATTATGTAATAAGCCAAAAAATCCACGTATTGTTTCAGGGACAGGCACATTCACTTTATGAGTCGTACCTATAATCCAATTTCCACCAATGTTGTCAAAACAGAGGCCGCATACGACGCCAAAGATAACGACAACAAGTGGTACTGGCACAGTTGTTTTTTTTAGGAAAGCGATCCTGCCCCACAAGTAAATAATGGCCAAGGATGTAAAGCCAACAACAATAGAACCTGGATGCAGATCACCAAGAATCTCGAAGAGTTCTGAGAATGTATTTTGTCGGTCTGGCTGAAAGAAAGACATCTCACCTTCAGGGTCTGTATCATGACCGAATAGGTGGGGGATCTGTTTCAGAATCAGTATGACTCCAATAGCAGAGAGTAATCCACGAACAACACTTGCTGGAACGAACGATTTGATGAACCCTCCCCTTAGAATGCCCAACGCAATCTGAATCACTCCGGCAAGGGCTACCGCAACCAACAATCCTTCAAACGAACCAATTGCTGAAATCTCTGCTGCAACAACTGCGGTAAGACCGGCAGCCGGCCCAGAGATCGTGACTTGTGCTCCGCTTAGAGGGCCAACAATGAGACCAGCAACAATACCAGCTACAACACCAGCTAATGGGGGAGCATTTGAGGCAAGTGCAATACCAATACAAAGAGGCAGTGCGACGAGAAAAACTACAACACCAGCAAGTACATCGTCCCAGGCACCACTCACGTTATCGTTCTTCAGCGTGTTCAGTCGAGCATTCTCTTTCATTTGCACTCTCACAGTTAAAAATTCACAAAAGCCAGAAGACCAACCATGAGATTTTGATTCCGAGCAACAGATTTATTCCATGACGCGAACGTCTCAAGCCCTTATTTTCTATCCTGAACGCCTAAATTTGACCACTTTTATGATTTTCTTGAATTGATCTGACTTCAAAAATTGCTTGATACAGATTCGTACGTAAAGTTAATTGAGGTAGTAATGAATCACCGCAAAGACTGAGGCTTTTATGACAAACTCACATGTACTGTCTGTTTCTCCAAATTTGTTTCGATTTATTCTGCTTGTGTGCCTGGTGCCATTAATCTCTACACTAAGTTACGCCAACCAGCAAAACACTGACAATCTTGATCAGAATACCGTCTATCGACTTGACCTTTTCACCGAGTCGTTAAAACCGATTTTGAAAAAAAATCTGAAAACAGGTGCCGTTTATTTCAGATATTCATCGATATCTGGACATCATGTTTGGAGCCGCTTTAGTGAAGAAAAAAGATTTGATTTCGCAATGGGTCCAGGGTCTGTCCAACCAGCATGGAAATTCGATGTTCGCGAGGGAAGAGATGACCAATTACGCCTCCTCGAAAACCGCTCACCAGAGCTCTACAAACGTCTTATGGTGCAAGGCTCCCGCCCCATGATAAAACTTTTAGAGAATGGGCACTGGGAGCTTGATATAGCATCAAATGAGGGCCGAGTCTTTGATTTGGAGAGTGGTGAGCGTTGGGAGTGGCACGGCGGCCGTCAAATCCGTGTAGTCCACGCTGGAGGAATCCATTGGAAATACCACAATCAAAATTATCAACCAGCATATAACGTCATGGTCGCTTGGTAGTGCACAAATGAAACTATTTACTTCTCAAGAGCCAGTGCAAATTGCGACTCCAACGCCGCTGCTTGCCGCATCGTAGATCTATGAATTTCCGCGATCGTTGCAATGTCATTGCAGTACCCACCTCCACAGACAATGGCAACAGGTACACGATGCTGTATGGCCATTTTAAGGACCAGCATATCTCGTTGAAGAAGACCCTCTTGAGAAACATTCAAGCGACCCAAACGATCCCCTTCAAAAGGATCTGCCCCAGCAATATAAAAAATAAGCTGGGGTTGAAAATTTGAAAAAGCAATACTTAAAGCGATATCGAGCTCACTGAGATAACTTTCATCTGATGTACCATCAGCCAACGAAACGTCTAATGAGCTTGGATACTTTCGTAGCGGGAAATTCTTTGCTCCATGTATCGAAAAAGTATAGACCGTGTCATCATTCGTAAAAATTTCAGCTGTACCATTTCCTTGATGAACATCACAGTCAACGATTAATACATTTCGAACAAGCCCACGATCTTGAATTTCTCTTGTAGCTACTGCTATATCATTGAAAATACAAAAGCCTTCACCCCAGTTAGTCCCAGCATGGTGAGTGCCTCCGGCAAGACTTGCTGCGATACCATCTCGCAAGGCAGAGACTCCTGCGTCAACCGCTGCACCCGTGCTTCGAAGTGATCGCTCAACAAGATCTTCGCTCCATGGAAAACCAATACGCTGGATTTCTGCCTTAGTCAGTGTCCCACCAAAAACTCGACCCAAATACTGAGGACAATGCACCCGGCGGAGTTCCTCGTCACTCGCTGCGTGTGGCTCTATAAAGACAAATGGTTCACCAGTTTCCACGTCCTTCTCAAGCCGCTGCCGAAGTATTTCGTACTTCTGGATCGGAAATCGATGGCCTTCTGGCAAAGGGAGGCGATATTTATCGCAGGGATAAAGCTGCATGGACGATGAACCATACGATAGGACAGTGCTCAATCTAGCAACATGAACTGCTCGATTAACACGCAAAGGGATAAGACTACTATTTTAAAATCGAACGAAATGTTCATGTTTTAAGATTCTATATAAAACACCGTAACATCTAAAAACTTTTGGCACGAATTGTGCACCTCTTGTAGTTCATGAGAATTAGAAACAGTGCCCCTTTGTACTATCCTTCGCTTTGAAAGGAGAATCACACTAATTTTAAAAGGTTATTCCGAAACGGCTGAAACTCCATTCCAAATTTTTGGACACACCCTAAATCTCAACTAACAGGAGTCGGGGCTCGTATTGTTCGCCAATACGAGCCCCTTTTTCTTATACCCTCGGTGTGCTGACACGCGAATTAATCCACTTTATTTACTTTTTGTAGATGTTACCTTTCGGCTCGTTTTTTTAAATCGTCGCATCAGGCTTGCTTCTCTGCCAGTTTCACCATCAATAAAAATATCTTTTTTTCCTGTCTCAATACGGTAAATCCACCCGTGCAACCGAAGTGTCTTACCTTTTTGTGACATATTACGAATCAGCGTAAGTTTTTTAAGTGATTGAGTTACACTCGAACATTTTCCATTGCGAGCAGCTCCAACGTCTCTTCTGGAGAAAGACATTGCCTCTGAGCGATTGTATCGGCCGCAATCTTGGCCTCGGACTCAACGAATAGCCAGTCAGCGATACAATTTTCTCTTACACCAGGCTCAAGAACTGCAATACCTATCACATCGTGTATGCCTACACAGAACAACATCCTTAGTTTGGAAGATGCACAAGTGCATCTTCCAAATGTACTGCAAACCCAACATCATTGAATAAAACCATATTCACAATATTTCTGTGAACAAAAATGGTACCTGGATGAGAACCCGGTATGGTGCCTTCGCTCACTCTCGAATCAGCGCAGCCTATCCAAACTAACTTTGCTGTGTGTCGAGCAGCGATCTTCGAATAATGGCTAGATTTTGGCTCAAATTCATCATGAATAAACGTCTTATTGCATTGAATCAGGCAACTGCTTATTGCTAATTATCTGAAATACGGTGTTTCAAAGGCTTTGTCTCAGGAACTCTACTGCCCGGTTTTACTAACCAACACGACAAGTTTTCAATAAGTCACCATAATAGAATTTATAGACGGTTCTATGAGTGCCTTTTCCTCCTTAATTTTTATCTGCCACTATGAATCTTAACTTTTGGATCGAAAACTGGCAGGCAATCTTGACCTCATTCGTGGTGATAGCAACGCTACTCGCACTGCTTTTAGGCCGTCGTGCTCCAGACATGGCGATGCTCGGTGCAGTCATTGTTTTGTTGGCAACTGGAATTCTTAGCCCTGCTGAGGCACTTTCAGGAATGAGTAATGAAGGGATGCTCACTGTAGCAGCATTATTTGTTGTAGCAGCAGCAGTTCATAGGACCGGAGCACTGTCGCTTGTAATCGATCGAGGCCTTGGCCGCCCCGGCTCTCTTCATGAAGCCCAGATTCGGACAATGACAATACCCGCAGTGCTCTCAGGCTTTATGAACAACACCCCAGTGGTAGCGTTAATGGTACCGGCAGTACGAACATGGGCTCAGAAGCACCGACTGAGCATTTCAAAAATTTTAATGCCTATGAACGCTGCTGTGGTGCTTGGTGGACTTTGCACACTCATAGGTACGAGCACCAATGTTGTCGTGAGCGGCTTACTGAATACAAAAACAGGGCAATCCCTTGGCATGTTTGATATTACATGGCTGGGTGTACCTCTTTTAATTGTCGGCTTTGCCTATATTCTTACCGCCAGCAAAAGCCAGTGGTTATTAAAAGATCGTAAACCAGCCGTGAGTGCCGGTGACGATCCCCGAGAATACTCCCTTGAGATGGTTGTTGAATCTCGTAGCCCTCTTGCCGGCAGGACAATTGAACAAGCTGGTCTTCGTGGACTGCATGGACTATTTCTTATGGAAATCGATCGTGCTGGTCATGTACGTGCGGCAGTGGAGCCAACCGAACGATTGGAAGAAGGTGATCGACTTGTTTTTGTTGGCATTGTAGATTCCGTTGTGGAATTACAGAAAATACGTGGACTCAGGCCAGCTACAGAACAAGTGTTCCAACTAGATGGCCCACGGTCTGAACGCACTCTTGTAGAAGCTGTTGTTTCAAATACATGCCCACTTGTTGGCCGAACTATCCGAGAAGGTCAGTTCCGATCAACATACGATGCCGTAATTATTGCTGTAGCGAGAAACGGAGAACGTTTAAGAAAAAAGATTGGTGATATTGTTCTTCAACCTGGCGACACACTGCTTCTAGAGGCAAGTCCACGGTTTCTGAAAAGACAAAAGACAAATCGTGATTTTTATCTTGTGAGTGAAGTCCGTGGAGCAAAGCCGCCACGACATGACCTTGCGTGGATTGCGTGCACAATTTTGGCTGCAATGGTTTTAGCTGCAACACTTGAGCTGGTGCCTATGGTTGCGGCAGCTCTTGTTGCTGCGGCGGCAATGGTTGCAACAGGATGCATTGGCCCAAATGAAGCGAGACGATCTATTGAATGGGAGACCCTACTTCTCATCGCTGCTAGCTTCGGACTCGCAAAGGCTATCGAAAAAACTGGCTTAGACGAACTCATTGCCCAGAGCACCATTGGTGCCGCGGGCGACCGACCTCACCTCGTCCTCGCAGCGATATACATAGTTACAATGCTTTTCACCGAAACAATGAGCAACAACGCTGCGGCTGTACTTATCTTTCCAATCGCTTGGCAAACAGCAACCGATCTTGGGCTCAACCCAATGCCGTTTATCATGGCAATTACGGTAGCCGCTAGTTGTGGGTTTGCGAGCCCCTTGGGCTACCAGACAAATTTAATGATCTACGGTCCAGGTGGATACAAATTTACCGATTACCTACGTTTCGGTGGCCCACTCAACCTAATTGTGATGGTCATCACAATTTTGTTAGCACCTTTGATCTGGCCGTTCTAGGCCTCACGAACAACAAGTCGGCGTTTTTGTAAATGAACAACCTTTCAATAAAGAAAAAATGAATTCCGCCCTACGATTCATTGATCTCGATGTTATGACAGTTGCACTTGAAAATGCACATCGACGTGGTGGTGAAGATTGCATTTGAAACTTCTTGTTCAATATTCCAACAAAAGCTCCGGGCAATCGTTACGACCGACCTAAACCATCTTCAACTACCTGTTTGTTTGAGAATAAGGTCTTTCGTTCCTTCCTTGCCGATGGCCAGCAACGTAGTCTAGTGAGTTGCAAACGTCCTTTACGTCAGAAACCTTCATCCTCCTGAGACGGATGAGCGAAATACTTTTCCATTATTACCGTGTTAATCCAACGACCTGGTTTTACCTTGCGTCGCTTCTTTCGATTGCAGTTTTTTTCAAATTCAATCGTGCAATGAGTATTCGCAATGTTGATTTGGCTGGCTTGATCCTTTTTGCACCAGGGCTTCTAGCCGTTGAATACGGTGGTTTCAAAGCCAATATTGACGCACAGCAACTTGGTTATGTTTGGCTATTCGTTGTCACAGGACTATTTATAGTCCGCATGCTCTGTGATTCACTTATGGTCCGAAGGCCTATGCTTGAACCAAATCTCAATAGCGGCGGCCTTATCTTTCTTGGAATATCTCTTCTGGTTTTCCTTTTGGCTAATGTTCTCACCACTCGACCGGAAAGAGATGATCTTGCAGCAGCCACGACCGCAGCCAAACTTGAAACAGGAGACGCTGAAGTTGATGTTGATCAATTAGCCAGAACTGGGCCGGGGTACCCTCTTCTTTTCCTTCTGCCGCATATTTCAACGCAGCGTGTTTTCTCATCTGATAGCACTTCCACAATAGGTAGCGATACGAGCGAACCACCTCCACGGGTTGTTCATGAAACAACAGCGCGAGTAATGGCCATCATTTCTCAAGTGCTGATTGTGACTGGAATACTATTTGTGGGATGGCGGCACTTCGAAAATATTAAACTTGGTATCGCTGCTGCCGTTCTCTATTTATTGCTTCCGTATACAGCTATGATGACCGGCAGAGTAGATCATGCACTGCCTGGTGCATTAATCGTTTGGGCAATCGGAGCGTATCGCAGACCAGTGATAGCGGGTGGCCTCATTGGACTTGCGATTGGTATCATCTACTACCCTGTTTTCCTGCTTCCTTTGTGGTGTAGTTTTTATTGGGAACGTGGAGTTCGACGATTTGCCACTGGCGTTTCCGCGGCCCTATTAGCTCTTGTTGTCGCACTCTGGTGTACTTCACCAACAATCGCAATTTTCGCAGGACAATTGCGTCAAATGTTCGGATGGATTTTTCCAAGTAGTGTGAGCCTAGAGGGATTCTGGGCACTTCCTACCTACGACCCAGTTTTTCGCCTTCCTGTACTCGCTGGATTTCTAGTCATGATGGCAACGATGGCAATCTGGCCATCTCCAAAACACCTTGGCACTCTAATGAGTTGTTCTGCAGCAATCTTACTCGGAAGCCAGTTCTGGAAATCTCATAACGGCGGTCTTTTCCTTGCTTGGTTTCTTCCGATTCTTTTGCTCGTCGTATTCCGACCAAATCTTGAGAATCGTGTCGCACTACGGGCACTGGATACCGATTGGTTCATTCGGCGCCGCAAACAAAAGGATTCCTTGAATAATACCTAGCGTGGTATTTAAAGGTCACGACGAATATCAACTGTTTGTGAAACACCTTGATTCCGGTACCAAAGATACCAGCCAGTTTGATCCCAGCCGAAATTCTTGTTTGTCAGAGTCGTCAATGCCTCAAGGACATCGGCGTTCTGCGATACCACTACTTTTGTCTTCTGACTGCTACCAAGGGCAAGACCGCCACCTGTTGGTGAAAATGTAGCTGATGTTTTTCCTCCTGAACCTGCACCCATAGGAATGACTTGTTGCGTAATGAGAACTCGCATCAGGGGCTGAATAGCAGACTCATCACCAAGTGTTTTAAGTGCAACCGCAGCCCGGTTGATACGATGAAGATCATTTCCTTGTAGGGCAGCAACGAGTGGCGGGACCACCTGAATAGGTTCCCTCTGCTCAAGTCGCTCAATAGCACTCCAACGCACCTCTGAATCAGGATGATTCAGGACCAGAGATAACAATGCTCTGATTGCATCTCCAGTATCTATATTCCCAAGAGCTTCTACGTAAAGCAAACGCACCCGTGCGACAGACTCGGTATTGATTGCGGTTACTAAAGCTAACACCGAAAAGGGGTCATCTATTCCCTGAATCTCCTCAGCAACCTGCTCACTAGATTTTAATTTTTCAAGATCTCGTCGCAACCTCTCAAGCCGCTGCCTCGCTTCAACCTTTTTTTTTGTTACTGCTTCTGCTTGCTTGAGTAAAAGAATCTCCTGCTCAGTTCTCCACGACCCCTGATAGCGATGGTAGCCATGCGATTCCATTCGTTGCGTATGTGTACTCGTCGAATCAGAGATACCAATATTTTGGCCGACGATGAGCTCAACTGATAAGGCAGTTGTATAAAACACAGCTGTATAAATAGATCTCATTACAACACCCATTTTATTCATATTTTATCGACAGCGTCTTGAATCATTCCGACATACACGGAAAACACTCTAAAAATTACCAGGACGACCAAGCACGCAACAAAAAGCCAGACACCACCGCCTGCAGCCTTTGCAGCAGCCTCAAAACCCTTTCTAGAATTATCGGCAAATTGATCACTAAGTCTTCCAAGAACCTCTGAAACTTCACCAGATTCTTCACCTACTGCCAAACCTTCAAGCAGAGCCGACGGAAAATGATGAGTTGCCTGTAGTGCTTCGGTCAGGGTATCCCCAGCAAGTAATCTTTCATTGATCCAGAGAGGATCAATTGCCAAGCCCGGAGCCACAGAGCCACTCAGTGAAACAAGCCTTCCAGCATCAAGTCCAGCGCCTGCCGCCAGCGAAGCGGCACGACTCCAACTCGCTGCTTCACCAGCACGAGCAGCCGCACCAATAAGTGGCAAGCGTGTGATCATCCCACGAATTACACCGTGTGATCTCCACCCAGCAATAAGCAATCGTGAACCACTAAGAAGAATGACAAACATTGCAACCAAGAGTAGTCCGTACATCCTTAGACCCGAAGCACCGACGAGACCAAGGCCAATAAAATCAAGTGGTTTTCCTCGCTCAAGTTCTATCGTTCCACTCACCAAAATAAGAACACCAACAACAAGTAGGGCCAGTACCAACTGAACAGCTGGCCAGATGAGACCTGAACGAAGATGATTCGTTGTATTTACAGCATGATTGATTACGCGAGACAACTGCTTCAACGTTTCAACATCTTTACCGGTTTGGTCACCAACTGCCACCATACCGATCACTAAAGGAGGAAATAGACCCGTGTGCGCGAGTGCATCAGAGAGCATTTCTCCATTATTAATTTTCTCTGTGCCAAGCGATAACTGAGCACCCCAACGAGCTGGCATTCGCTTGACTTCATTGCCCCAGGCTTTGCGTAGGTCAATTCCAGCTTGAAGTGTTATTGCCAATCTTCCGAGTAAATCTGCCTGCAAGCGGGCTGGTAGCTTGTGATTCACAAGCCATATCCTCGGGTTCTGGTGTGGCTCAGACATGCTCTATTTCCCATCTCAAGGGGTTGGTTCTCGGCTTAAGGGGTTAGAATATAGACAAACAAACTATTCTACTCGCAGGAAGGTATACATCTGGTAAAACCCGTAGGTTGTTTAATTACATTAATGAATTTCTGTCCCTGCGACATTTCTGCACAAAACTACTTTTCATTATGACTGCCCAGTGGGACACGGTCGCGATCGTCGGAGTTGGCCTTATTGGAGGATCAGCTGGACTTGCTCTCGCCAAACAAGGAGTTGCTAACAAAATTGTTGGTGTCGGCAGGTCTGATGCCTCTTTAGCTATTGCTCAAAATTGTGGCGCAATTAGCGAAGCTACCACAAACCTGAAGCAGGGTGTGGCAGAAGCTGACTTTGTTCTAGTAGCCACTCGCGTGGGTGTTATTGGGTCTCAACTTGAAGAAATTGACTCATACGTTCGGCCGGGCACACTCATTACAGATGCCGGGAGTACAAAACAATCGATTGTTGACGGGTGGGAACAGAACCGTCCTGCTCGGAGAGCTCGTTTTGTTGGCAGTCACCCTCTCGCAGGGAGCCATAGACGCGGGGCCCAAGCAGCAGATCCTGCCCTCTTCGAAAACAAACTGGCGGTGCTCACACCGGCGGAATCCACTCCAGAAGTGGACACGGAATCTATCGCCTCTTTCTGGCAACTGATTGGTGCTGAAGTGTGTATCCTTTCGCCACTCGAGCATGACTCTCTGCTTGCCTCTGCGAGCCACGCACCCCATATTATTGCTGCTGCATTGGCTACAGCAACGCCGCGTGAAACACACCGCTTCACTGCAGGAGGGTGGCGCGACACAACACGAATAGCCGCTGGTGACCCTGAACTTTGGGCTGATATATTGCTT
>Ga0315315_10001813_pt1 | contig 19594 bp, 15 predicted proteins | sample M140m3416metaG_FD_203699 | JGI IMG/M metagenome (GOLD analysis project Ga0315315, IMG submission 203699) | Ammonia-oxidizing marine archaeal communities from Monterey Bay, California, United States - M1 40m 3416 | ecosystem: Environmental > Aquatic > Marine > Intertidal zone | place: USA... | reverse complement strand
CAAGACCGCCCGCAAACTCTCGTTTTGCCAAGCCGACATCGATCGGGCGACCGTACCCAGAGGTCGCAATCGGGTCCACGAGGTTGGACGGATAAGCACCGTTGGTGACGGTCTTTCCGAACCGGGCTGCCCCTGGAAAACCCGTCCGTGCGGTCGCGGTCGCCATCGCCCTCGGACCCATGATTCGCTCGGGGCTACGCAGCGTTGAGATGAGCTCACTCGCCGCACTCGCCAAGGCGGTGTCCCACTGTGCAGCGGGAAGCGACTCAACGAGCCACAGTGCATCAGCATTTGGAGGGTCGTCGGGTCGGTATGCGACGGAAGGCATCCGCTTGAGACGCCCATCGACGCGCTGATGAATAGCCGGCTTGACACTGGGCGCTGGGACCTCGGGCGTGGCTGCACAGGAGATTATCGTGAGCACAAGTCCAATCATTCGGTCGCCATGTTTACGACAATACTGACGCCATCAGTCGACACCTGAGCCGCAGCACCACCGATTCGAAAAGCCGGGTTCAATAGGTGCTCTCGCTCTCTACCAGAACGCAGCATCGCATCGATGCAACCCGCCACAGTCGGCCCCTGACACTGCACCTGCCCCACGGGTCCACCGATAAAACCCGCGGCCTGCAACCGCGCCGTACCAGAGTCGCGGTCCCACTGTTTAGCGAGAAGCAGCGACAGCGGGTACTGCGCCAGAGTCTCGAGTGTGCCGTCATCACGAAGGCTCGACATGGAGAATGCGTCTCGGATGGATGAGACGAGCAAGAGGGCCTCGTCAGCGGCTGCGACCGGACCATCAAATACTGCACCGGGAAGGGTAATGAGCGGTGCCGTCGGCGTGGCCATCCCAACATACAAGGGCACAGCTGCGATGGTCTCGTGCATGCCATCAAGCTCCAGCCACCACTCCCCCTCTTCTGACAACTTCAAGCTCGTCGGCAGCGTTCCGCTCTGAACCTCACCTGAAGGAGAGACAGCCATCCATGTACCAGGCCCCGAGACCCGAATGGGCAAGGTGGCATCGAGCGGTTGCTCTCTGCTGAAGGGCTCGAGGGTGTCTGCAGGTGCCGACACAAGCGCAACCCAGCGATCATTCACTCCGACCCTCACTCGCGCCAGACCCAGCCGCTCAGTCTTTCCCAAGATCTTGTGGAGCGTACGAACGAGCGCGTCGGGGTGCTCGCCTGCAGGAATCAATCCAGAGGAGACCGCCCGCACTGGATACGGATAGCCCGCGCGATGCGCTGCGTGCTGTGCAGCCTCCAGGCTTGTGGCCTGCTCTGACATTCCCATCGCAGCAGCGGCACCCGACAGGGCCTCATCCCAGACCATTCCCAGGGCCACCTGCGCGACAAGATCATCCTTAGGCAGGGTCTGTGCGCTGGAGTACACCGGAGCCTCGAACGCAGGCAGCACTGGCTGACTCTCGACGACAACTGCTGAAACCTCGACCTCGGGCGGTTTTTTTGGCGCACACGCGATGGCGAGAAACAGAAGGATCAACGGTGTCTCCGAATGGTCTCTTGGCGATAACGCCCAACCGGTACCTGGGCATCTACTCCATCACCAAACTCACAGGCATGCTTACTCCACACAGTCTCACGGCATCATGACCTGGGACTGCGGTCACATTTGAGCCACACCAAATCAGCAAGACTTGTGACCTCAGGCCCGCGATGGCTGGTGTACAGCTACAGACCGAGGCGGGTGACACTTTTGAAAAAGGGCCTACACTGTCGTTGCTCAGTGGGTGTTCTCGTGACAAAAACGCTCATGTTCGCAGCCCTCATTATTCTTGCCTCGAGCGCAATGGCCCATGCCAGCAGCGGAAGTGCATGGCTCGCGCGCATCGATCAGACCGCTAGGCTTGCGCAGGCACACCTGGTCTTGGATGTGACGGTCACCGATGCACGCGGCCGAGAGCGGGCCAGGACCATTGAGGTCTGGCAGCAGGGCGATGAGCGAAGGCTTGTCAGGCTCACGGCTCCGGCCCGGATCGCCGGCATCGGTCTCTTGGTCAGTCCCGGTGGCCAGACACATCTCTTTTTGCCGAGCTATCCGCCAGCCAGGCGCGTGACTGGCCCCAAGCGATCTGACGCCTTTATGGGGACTGACTTCGCCATCGAAGACCTCTCGCGGATGACCTACTCAGGAACCTATACAGCGACAGTGAATGGAGAGGTAGACGGCCTCACCCACCTCATCCTCTCCAATGTTGCCGATTCTGGAGCAGCCTCGCCCCACCTGTGGGTCGACGCCGAGGCAGTCGTGCGCCGTATTCAGCACTTCGATGACCAAGGTCAGCCAATCCGGACGCTCCTCCTCAGTGATGTACGCGACGTCGGTGACGCTCAAATCCCACACGAGATCCAGGTCACTGACATCAAGAGAAACAGGATTACCAAAGCTAAGCTTGAGCAAATCGACGTAAGCTCTGATATCGATACATCCACGTTCAGTGTGACCCAACTTGAGCGCCGCTGAGGCGCCCTCGGAGACTCCCATGATCCGCATCCTGCTTGCCACTGCCCTCCTCCAAGGCTGCAATCTCAAAGAATATACACAGACCGATACGGGGCCAGGAGACCTCTCGTGGTCTGGTGGGCAATTTCAGATGACATCCCAGGGCGTCACCGACAACTGTGCTGACGGAGCATTCACGTCCCTGCTGATGCCAGAAGGCGACGACACCCCGACCGACTGGGAGCACCTCATCGAGGTTCCGTCTTGGGAGGCCATGGAGGACAGGGTCACCTACACGATTCAACTCCAAGAGCCATTCTCTGAGATGCAGGTCACGGTGACCCAGGGAGACACGGAGGGTGAGGTCGAGATGTCGGGCGGAAGCCAGGCGGACATTCCCCTCTTTGATGACGACGGCTGCTTTGTCGATCTCGGCATCAGCGCCACCATCCAGATCGTCGACGACGACAATGTCACCGGTCAGGCAACACTCCGCTTTGAAGACTCCTCGGGAATGAACTGCAACTTCGAGCAAAACTGCGAGATGATGCTCGACTTTACTGGCATCAAGCAGAGTCCTTGATGCTCACTGGACTCGTACTGCTGCTCCTGCCTCTCGCTGGTGCAGCAGATGATGTCGAGGGTGGCGCGAACATCAGTGCAACTGCGCGGGTAGGCACAAGCAACTGTACGGCGACACTCGACGGATGCGGCTGGCTGAGCTTCAACGATGCTGCAGTCTTCAGTCCATGGGTGAGTGCACGCCCCAACGCCAACGTGAGCGCAAGGGCTAGCATGGACATCAGGCTGCACGGCCCGAGCGCTGACCATGGCCTGAGCAGCGGAAGCAATCAGAGCCCTTGGTCGGTGCGAATCGACGACGCCTGGGTCTCAGCGAGAGGGAGCAATACAGATCTGAAGCTCGGCGTTCAGAGACTCGCCTGGGGCGTCGCCAGCGGAATCAGCGTGGTCGACAACGTCAACCCCCTCAACCTCGAAGACCCCACAGTGTTCGATCAGCGACTGAGCGTCCTGATGGGCGTGGCCAAAGCACACACCGAGACCCTCGCGCTCACTGCAGCCCTCGTTCCGTTCTTTGTGCCAGCCGCCATGCCAGCCGTCAATGTGGACCTCATGGCGAATACCGATGATGTCTTTGACGCGCGCCTGACCGGACGTCGGGAGATGACCCTGGGCTCACTCGAGACCAGAACAACCGTCCCCAATGACAGTCTCAAGAACACTGCAGTGGCTGCACAGCTGCGGTGGACACCAGCCATCGGTGACTTTGCCCTCTCGTGGTACTCCGGCAGGGACAGCCTTCCCCAGGTATCTGGTGATCTGAACCTGCTCGGATACCAGACCAAGTCAAATACTGTCGATGTCGGAATCCCACTCGTCTATGCCCGCCAGCACGTACTCGGATTGACTTCGCGGGCGGCACTGCCCGGAGACTTTACGGGATGGACGGAGGCTACACTGACCCTGTCCGATGCAACCGGTACACAGCCACAGTCCGCTCAGCTGGCTGCGCTCAGAGACCTGGGTCTCATCGACGCTGTTCCGAGCCCAATCCCACGGACTGAGACTCAAGACGGCGAGCCTTACGTCAAGTGGATTGTCGGTGCAGACCGTGCGTTTGGCCCCGTCCGCATCGTGGGCCAGTGGCTGCACGGCTTCTTTACGGAGCGCAGTGCTGCTGACATCCGCGACTATGGACTGCTTGGTGTCAGCTACAGCATCTCCCCCACCGTTCGGCTCGATACATCAGCGGCCTCAGACTTCGATGGCTACTTGGCCGAGGCAGGGCTGACATTCCTCCACGCGGACACCGCAGAGATAAAGCTCGCAGCCACACATATCGACGGCGCAGCCGAGAGCAGCTTCGGTGGCCTGAAGTCAGCATCAAACCTGAGAACTACCGTGTCTATGCGCTTCTGAGTCCTCAGAGTGGCGACACAATGCAGACGGTCTTACGCCATAGACATGTCAAGAGTTGAGGTGCATAAATTTGGCGGCACATCGGTGGGAGATGCCCATCGAATGAAGGCCGATGCGCGCCTGATATCTACAGCATCTCAGTCCGCATCTGTGGTCGTGGTGGCCTCAGCAATGACCGGTGTGACAGATGCACTCATCGGAGCTGCTGAGGCGAGTGTCGTCGGTGACAGTGATGCCGCATCCGCCAACATCGCAGCCGTGTTGGCCCGTCACTCGGAGGCGCTCGATACCCTCGAAGAGCCTGAGGGTATTGATGGGCGCGAGATCCGCGAACAAGTCGAACAGATCTGCGAAGAGCTCTCAGCCCTCATGGATGCAGTTTTTCTCTTGGAAGAGCTGACAGCCCGTACCCGTGACAGAATCATCGCCACGGGTGAAAAAATGAGCATTCGCTTGCTCAGTCTCGCGCTTGTCGCCGAGGGGCTCGACCCCGTGGTCTTGGATGCGGACACCTTCCTCGAGACTGATGATAATTTTGGCGAGGCCAACCCCCTGGGCGTGGTCGCTGGCAGAACTATCGCTGCCGCCATTCAACCTCACCTCGAAGCCAATCAGACTCCCGTAGTGACAGGCTTCTGTGGCATCGCACCGGATGGAGCGACCACCACACTCGGCCGCGGTGGTTCTGACTACACAGCGACACTCATTGCGAGCGCCATCGATGCTGACGAGGTCACCATCTGGACAGATGTCGACGGTGTCTTCAGTGCAGACCCGAGAGCAGTCCCCGGAGCGCGCTGTGTAGACCAGCTCAATTACAGAGAGGCGGCTGAGCTCAGCTTCTACGGCGCCAAGGTCTTGCACCAGCGCACCATGATTCCAGTGACGCGCAAGCGCATTCCAGTCCGTACGAGAAACAGCTTCAATGCTGATGCTCAGGGCACACTGGTAAACGACCGCTTCACGCCTGGCTCACACCCGGTGAAGGCCATCTCAGCTGTGAAGGGACAGGCCTTGGTCAGCATTGAGGGCAAGGGAATGTCTGGCGTTCCAGGTATTGCTGCCCGGGTGTTTCAGTGCTTAGCAGATCGTCAGATATCCGTGACGATGATCAGTCAGTCGAGCTCCGAGTCATCCATCAGCCTTGTCGTCCCAGCACACCAAGTCCGGTCGGCTGATGCCGCACTCAAGGCTGCGTTTCGCACGGATCTGAGTCACGGAGACATCGAAGAAATTGTGCTCGAGCCGAGTGTTGGTCTTGTTGCATGTGTCGGACTCGGTATGGCCCAGGTCCCAGGTGTTGCCGGACGTGTCTTCGCGGCACTCGGTGCAGCCGGGGTGAACATCCTCGCCATCGCACAGGGCTCGAGCGAGCTCAACATTTCGCTGGCCGTGAAGGAGTCTGAGATTCCTCTGGCAGTCCGTACACTCCATGACGCATTCGGTCTGCACCGTATTGACACAGGTGCTGACCAGCCCGATGGCCTCGACCTGATGCTCCTGGGTTGTGGCTCCATCGGCCGAGCCCTGATCGACCAGATCATGGTCCGCCACGCACACGTCTTTGAGCGCTTTGGGCTGCGGGCACGAATTGTCGGTATCGCCGACCGCTCAGGCTATGTCCTCGCACCAGCAGGACTGAGCAGCGCGGCACTGACCGAGGTGACCCAGCACAAGTCCAGCGGTGGTCGTCTGAGCGATCTGGACAGCGGCACGTCCTCGAGTGGGCCGGCTCACATGGTCGAAGCTGCCCTCGCCTATCGACTGTCGAGACCAATTCTGGTGGATGTATCTGACTCCTCAGATGCCTATGAGGCCTTCCTCGCCGCACTCGCGCGGGGCTGTGATGTCGCTACAGCAAACAAGAAGCCGCTCGCCGATGACCTCGGCGTCTACACGGACCTCCAGCAAGCAGCAAAGGCCAATGGACGCATCATCAGGGCAGAGGCCACGGTGGGTGCTGGCCTTCCGGTCATCGACACCCTCGAGATGCTGCTGGCCACAGGTGACCGACTCACCAGCGCTCGAGGCTGCCTCTCCGGTACGCTCGGCTACCTGATGAGTGCTCTGGAGAGCGGTACAAAGTTCTCTGATGCAGTCCGAACTGCAGTCGAGCTTGGGTACACCGAGCCCGACCCCGTGGCAGATCTTTCAGGTATTGATGTAGCCAGAAAGGCAACAATACTCGCGCGCCTGGCCGGTCTTCCGAGTGCAAACCTTCCTGTGGAGCTCACGGGACTGGTGAGCGCCGAGTACTCTGGCCTCCCACTCGACGAACTGTTCGCCCATCTTGAGTCACGCGATGCGGACTTTGAGGCTCAAGTTCAGTCAGCCGCTTCAGAAGGAAAAGTGCTCAGGTTCGTCGCTGAGGTCAGCGCTGAGCGCATCCATGTCGCGCCAGTCGCGGTACCTAAGGATTCCCCGCTCGGCGGACTGTCGGGTAGCGACAACATGATTGTGTTTGAGTCCGACCGCTACAACGATCGACCGCTCGTCATCACCGGACCGGGAGCAGGAATCGATGTCACCGCGATGGGTGTCCTCGGAGACATTATTCGGATTGCAGCGGAGAGGCGCCAGCCATGAAGTCCAGCGCATTCGCCCCAGCTACCGTGGCCAACCTCGGGCCAGGCTTTGATGTCATTGGCCTGGCGATAGACGGTATGGGTGACACGGTGACGGTCACCAAGACCAGCAGCCCGGGCATAAAGATATCAGCCATCCATGGGGATGGAGGCGCACTGCCGCTCGAGTCCAGCAAGAACACTGCCGCCATTGCAGCACGAGAGACCCTCAAGGCAGCGGGAGTCACTGTCGGGCTGAGTCTCGAGATTCACAAAGGCCTTCCGCTCTGCTCAGGACTGGGCAGCTCTGCCGCCAGTGCTGCGGCCGCCGCATACGCCACAAACCAGCTCATCGGCTCACCCCTTCGCAAGCTCGATCTCATCGGGCCGTGTATCGAGGCTGAGGCCGTGGTCGCGGGCCGACACGCTGACAATGTCGCGCCGGCACTGCTGGGTGGCTTGGTCTTGATTCGCTCCGCTGATCCACCCGACGTTGTACGCCTCCCCCTCCCCGACGGGCTGACGGTTGTTGTGATCACACCAGACATGTCTCTCCCCACCCGGGATGCAAGGGCAGTGCTTCCTGATCAAGTACCGCTATCGACGATGGTGGCGGCCACAGCACAGGTCGCGGGCTTAGTGAGCGCCTGCTACTCAGGCGATCTCTCTCTGCTGTCTCGCAGTCTCGAGGATCCCGTCGTCACCCCTGCGCGAATCGGCCTCATTCCAGGCGGGCAGACCGCCCTCGACGCAGCGCTCGGTGCCGGTGCGCTTGGTGCATCGATCAGCGGAGCAGGGCCGAGCCTCTTCGCTCTCTGCCGCTCACAGCGAAGTGCTCTAGTAACGGCCAGGGAGATGAAGTCAGCAATCGAAGCTGAGGGTCTGACCGCCGCTGTACACATCAGCCCTGCGGACTGTCCGGGTGTGAGGCGGGTGACCCTATGACCTTCTCACTCAACTGCGTCCGTTGCGGGGCCACATATCCGGGCCTCGACAAGCGGTATCGGTGTACGTGCGGTGGCACGCTGGATGTACACCACGACCCTGAGTCCTTTCGCCTGAGCCGCTCAGATCTAGATGCGCGCAGAAACTCCAATGAACCCATGGACAGATCTGGCGTCTGGAGATTCAGGGAGCTCATCCTGCCACTCGGTGACGACGTCTTGAGTGACTGCGTGGTGACCCGAGGTGAAGGCAACACTCATCTGTACGAGGCCAGCAGTGTCGGCAAGCAGATGGGCGCCGCCAACCTCTGGCTGAAGCACGAAGGTGAGAACCCAACAGGGTCATTCAAGGACCGCGGCATGACCGCAGGAATCTCGGTCGCCAGACACCTCGGCATGACCCGCGTGGCCTGTGCCTCTACAGGCAACACCAGCGCCGCGATGGCCTCGTATGCAGCCCGCTGCGGCATGGACGCTGTGGTCTTCATCCCCGAGGGAAAGATTGCCTATGGCAAGCTCTCCCAAGCTCTGGCCTATGGTGCAAAGACCATACAACTCGAGGGGGACTTTGATGACGCGATGGCCCTCGTGCAGTCCCTCTGCCAGGAAGACGACATCTATCTCCTGAACTCCGTGAATCCATTCCGGATTGAGGGACAGAAGGCCATCGGCTTTGAGATCATCCAAGACCTGGGCTGGACAGTCCCGGACTGGATCGTCCTTCCCGGCGGCAACTTAGGGAACAACACAGCCATCGCAAAGGGACTGCTGGAGCTGGCCGAGCGCGGCTTGATCGACAAGCTTCCTCGGATGGCTGTCGTCCAGGCTGCTGGCGCCAACCCCCTATACAAAGCCTGGACTTCAGGCACAGACTGTGTGCCCATGAAGGCAGACACCATCGCCACCGCCATAAAGATCGGTGCCCCAGTGTCTTGGCGCAAGTCTATGCGCGGCCTGAAGGCACTCGATGGTGTGGTCACCCAGGTGACCGATGATGAAATCATGGATGCCAAGGCCATCGTCGATGCCGCTGGTATCGGTGCTGAGCCCGCCTCATGTGCGACTGTGGCTGGTCTCAAACGACTTGTGGCTGAGGGCGTCATCCCCTCGGATGCACACGTCGTCGGGATCCTGACTGGCCACCTCCTGAAGGACCCTGATGTGGTCGTGGGTTACCACACGGGCAAGCTCGAGGGCATCCACGCTCATCACGCCAATGCGCCCATCCAGGCGCCGGCAGATGTCGAGGCGATTCGGGCAATCCTTCGCGACTGATCTCGCTCCTGGAGCCCACGTGTTTGTCCTGCCCATTCTGTTCACCTTGTCCTGCAGCACCGGTCCGGCAGTTGACTCGGCTCCAGCGCAGCCCAATGTCATCGTCTTCACACTCGACACACTCCGTGCGGACGCCCTGGGCGCTTATGGCCACAGGGCGAAGCCGAGTCCAAACATTGATGCGCTCACGGCCACTGGGTATCGGTTCACTCGAGCCTACACCGTCACGCCGCTGACCATACCCGCGCACTCCTCGCTGTGGACGAGCCTGTGGCCGCCTCGTCATGGGGTCCAAGACAATGGCGACTTCTTCTTGGATGAGGGAGCGGTGACCCTGGCTGAGCAACTCCAAGGGGCCGGATACCAGACCATGGCCAGCGTCGGAGCCGAGGTGACCTCTCATCACTGGGGCTTTGCTCAAGGCTTCGATGCCTACTTTGACGACATGGGCGAGAGTCGCGCAGAAGAGAAGAATCGCTGGAGGGTCGAGCGGCCCGCTACCGAGGTCATCGATGACGCCTTGGGATGGTTTGCGTCTGAGCGTAATGCCGACAAGCCCTACTTTGCATGGATGCACTTCTTCGACATCCACCACCCATACGTCCCGCCTGAGCCCTACAAGACTCAGTTCGCGGACCGTCCGTACCTCGGTGAGATCGCCTGGACTGATGCTCAAGTACAAGGCTTCCTCGACAAGCTGACTGCAATGGGCGCACTCGAGAACACGTGGCTCTTCATCCTCTCCGACCACGGCGAGGGGCGAGGCTCACATGGAGAGAATCTTCACGGCACGCTGCTCTACAACGCGACAACACGGATTCCGTTCATCGTTGTGCCGCCGACTCGCGATGGCGGTGGCCAGCGGGTCGACTTCCCGGCCAGTATCGTGGATGTCTACCCGACAGTACTCAAGCTAGCTGGACTGCCGACCCCTGAGGACCTCGACGGCATCGACCTGACGCCATGGCTAAAGCCCGCAGAGGCTGCTGCTGAGCCCCTGAAGGGTCGCAGCGTCTATGTGGAGAGCCTGTACGCCTATCGCCACTATGGCTGGGCGCCGCAGAAGGCCTGGGTGACCGACACCCACAAGCTCATCGAGTCTACGACACCAGAGATCTACGATGCGTGGGACATCCCCGAGACAGAGAACCTCGCGGCGACAGCACCTGAAGTACTCAGCGCTCACAGAACAGAGCTCCTCGCCAAGACTGAGGCGATGGTCACAGTGGATGCAGCAGCGGGACGCGCAGAGCTCAGCGAAGAGCGCCTCGAGCAGCTTGCTGCACTGGGCTACATCACGACCACAGTTGATGAGGACCAGCCAACTGACAACTTGCCTGACCCCGTCGCCAAGCTGCCACTCCTGCGAGAAGTCGAGAAGGCCCGCTCACTGCTGCAGTCAGGCTTGGTCGAGGAAGCCTCAGCACAGGTCGACCAGATCCTGGCAGAGGAGCCCTCATTCGTCGACATGAGAGCAATGAAGACACAGTTGCTGCTCCGCTCAGGTGATCTCGAGGGTGCTTACGCTGCCGCGAGGGCACTGGATGAGGACCACCCATCTACCAGCCACAAGAGCCTGCTCGCCAACATCCTCCTCAGGCGTGGAAACAGCGCCGAGGCTGCCAGAGTCTTTGAGAGCATCGTCGAGATCGACCCCTATCTGGGCGATGCCTGGAGCGGCCTACTCACCAGCTTGTTTCTTGCGGGTCAGATTCCGCAGCTGGATGCCGCAACACAGCGCGCTCAAGCAGTCGTACCCAACCACCCTGCCACCCGAACCTTCACGGGTATCGTCCATGTCATGAAGAATGAGATGGAGCCTGCCGAGCAGATCCTCATGGCGGTCCTGGCAGACAATCCAAACCAGCCCTTCGTCAACCACAGCCTCGGCCTCATGCGCCGGGCAGAGGGCAATGCAGATGCGGCTGAGCAATTCCTGGTCGAAGAGATCCGTCTGCATCCTCCTGCCATCCCCGCACGACGCACGCTGGTCGAGATGCTGGCTGAGCAGCGCAGATACAGCGAGCAGCTGGTCCAGCTGGACGCCATCGCTGAGATTGAGGTTCCCAATCCCATGACGATGCACTCAAGAGGCCAGGCCCTGTTCAATCTGGGCAAGATGGACGAGGCTGCCGAGATCACAGAGACCTGCCTCAATGCAGACAGAAAGTACCCAGGCTGCTGGATGCTCTGGGCCAACATTCTCAGCAAGCAGGGTAAGCAAACAGAGGCCAAGACCGCCTACGACAAGGCCGTCTCCCTGGCTGCACGCCACCCGGGCCGTCGGCCCAAGGTTCGCGGCAAGCCTAAGCGCTGATCAGTGAACCACGATGTCGGCCTGGATCAGCATCCAGCCGTCATCCTCGACCTCTACTGATGGATCCGCGACCCGGATGACTCTGCCCTCGGTGGACGGCAGTGAGACAAACTCGTCGAGAGGAATCTCAGGAATTGGGACCTCTGGTGCGAAGCTGGCAGCGTTGCCGAGAAGAGGCGGAACCAGCAGCCGAATGAGGGCAGAGAGGTCTCCAGGATCGAGAGCATCTGGAGCATCAAGAACGCCAACAGCTTGCTGAATTTTAGCGGGCCTTGCATCGACGCTGAGCGCAATCGCTCCATCCTCATCCACAGCAGCCTGGACATGTGACTGGAAGCTCACGGAGAACTTCAGTTGCTCACCATCCGTACGATTGAAGATGATCTCCCACTCCCCGACGGCCAGCTGAGCCGCCCAGCCAGGCTCCTCTGCCGGAGACAACACCGGTGGTAGCTGGAGTGTCATTTGAACTGTGTCCGCTGGACCCAGAGGTGCCGGCAGCGGCCCTCCGGAGAGGGCGCCCAATAAGACTGCGTCGAGCTCAATGTCTTTGACGAGCCCAGTCTGCCAGAAAGCAAAGCCGAGCTGGTTTATCAGATCATCGTCCACAGCTGCCCAGAACGGCTGGTCCTTCATCTCTGGCCAGTCTGGAGCATCTCCAGCGGTCTCCAGAGAACCCGCACCTGGCGGCAATTCAATAGACTCCGTCGCCTCGATCTTAGCGTCGACCTCAAAGCGGACACCTTCAGGGACGACCTCTATTTCAGCCAGTCTCATGTCGAGCGCCAGGTCGACATCAAAGGTCGTTCCGACTGCAAAGCCGGACAAGACATTCTCAACCTCCGTTGGAATCTCCTCGACGGCGATCTGAGTGAGGGCCTCCACCATGAACCCCTCGACCCAGCCGGCAATCTCCGCTTCCAGGAAATCGGGTATCCAGTCGACAGTCATTCCAAAGTCATTGATGACAACGTTGACGTTCGTGGCCTCAGCCCGCACCTCGCCACCAGCTGATGCGACCGTGAGCGACATACCCACGTCGACACTCGTGGCCCAAGCACTGCCAGATGTCGAGACCGACGAGTACCAATCAACCCCCTCTGCATCAAAATCCAACTCGATGCCGTCGAGGCTGACCACAGCGTTGATCACACCCTCATCTGGGGCCAAGTCAATCCTGGCGCGTCCATACTCAATCGCCGTTGGGGTGAAGATCGAAGACCCCAGGTCAAGTGGGACACCGATCAACGAGTCCACCAATGTGTCGTCCTCTAAAGCAAGCTCCAGGAGTCCGGCGATGTCATCCGGATCCGCATCGTCATCATCGAGGATCTCGTGGTCGATCTCCATCCGGATCGCACCCTCGATCCACTCGCCCGGCTGATTGACCGGTCCAGCATGAAACGCACGCCCATCAACTGCACGCTCGCCGTTCGAGGACTCCACACGGGTGCTAAGAATCTGGATCCCAGGCTCCCAGCCCATGTCAGCCTCAAAGCGCCCGGCCTGCGTCAAAGTATAAGACTGGCCATTGACTGTGATCTTTTGGGCACTGGACCCGGCGGTGTTGACTGCGCCACGAACTGAACCAGAGCCGCTGGTATCGAAGCTCCCACGCTCCGGGTGCTCGACGCTGAGAACCGGCAACCCTTCAAGGTCGCCAGCCGACGTACCTCCGCCTTCTTCGGGGACATCCAGAGTGTCGGACGTCTCGGAACCACAGCCTAAAAACATGACAAACAATATAAGCATGACCTCAACCTACAGCAGGGCTGATACCACCGGAAGGAATTCCTTGTGGGTGTCACCCCTTCGTCACAGCTTCGGTCCCGACGTGTACACTACGGCCACCCTGAGGTGGTCCCGATGCTCGAAGAGTTGCTCGTCGATGCTCAAAGCGCGCTCCTGGTGAGCGTCGCTATAGTGACTCTCTTTGGGGCCTGTGAATTTCTTCATCGAAAGATGAGTGTTCGCGTGGAGCTCACCCGCAAGCTGTCACACGTTGGTGCTGGCGTCATCGTCATGAGCTTCCCGTGGGTAATAACGAGCGCGTGGACGGTGGCCGCCCTCTCGGTCAGCTTTGGAGGTCTCCTGTACGCGGGCAAGGTCACAGGAATGCTGTCGAGCGTCCACAGCGTCGAGCGAAAGACCAGCGGCGCCTACTACTACCCGGTGGCTGTACTCGGAACGTTCTGGCTGGCCGAGGGTGACCCGCTCCTGTTCTGCGTTCCGATTGCTGTGATGGCCCTCGCTGACACGGCGGCAGCCCTGGTGGGCCAGCGACTCGGGATCAATTCATACAAGGTCTACGACAACGAGCGCACCCTCGAGGGTAGCCTGGGCTTCTTCATTCTGGCCCTGCCAGTCATCATCTTGGGTCTGGCCTTAAACGGCGCGCCGGGCTGGCCCGTGATGCTTGCCGTCGCCGTCATCGCAGCCATCATGGCCACGGCAACAGAGTCCATCAGCGTCCGCGGTGCAGACAATCTCTTCATTCCGTACACGTGCTTCTTGGTGCTCGACCGAGCGATGCGCCTGGGTGTCGAGGATCTCACGGGCTGGGCGGAGGGCATGCTGATTGGACTGGCGCTGGTTGCCGTGAGCTACCGACCCGCCGCACTGACCCCCACTGGCGGTATCACCGTGTTTTTGGTCACCACGCTTGCATGGGCTCTGGGTGGTGCAATCTGGCTGCTGCCCATGCTCACTTTCTTCTTGCTCTACATTGCTACCGCACCCCGCATGGGCAGGATTCGCACAGATCTGGACGAGGTCTTTCCGACGGCTGCCGGGTCGATGATAGTTGTGCTGGCCTTTGGCCACTCTGGAGACCCAGGCTTGTTTGTGCCCTATCTGGCGACACTCACAGCGAGCGGCGCCATCGCCTTGGGTCGGATGGCACAGAGGCGGTCCTGGCCGACGATTCCACTGGCGCTGTCTGGCGCACTGACGCCGCTGATACCCATGATGGCGTACAAGTACGAGATTCCCATCGTCGCGCTCGGTGTCGCAACCGCTGCTGGCTACGCGACCTTCCTGTCCCTCGCATCCAGTCAATTCACTGGCCGCAGAATGGTGGCCTCCTTGGTGGCGGGTGCAGTGGCCTGGGTCGCGGTCTGATTCATGAAGTCTGCCCCCGACGGTATCGCCGCACACATCCACTCGGGCCTGGCCCCGATAGGCACCATCGAGGCTGGAACGAACGCTGAGGTCGCCGCTGCTGAGGACTGGCTGCGCGAGCAAGGCTGCAGCCATGCGCGAGGTCCAATGGGACCATCGACTTGGTACCCCTATCGTGCAGTCATCGCGTCCTCCGACAGGCCGCCGTTCTTGGGGGAGCCCACGAGCTCTCCAGATGTCTGGCGAGCCCGCGGCTACACAGCGGTGGCTCACTATGCCTCGACGATAGCGTCAAACATGGAGCACATCGATGCCGTCGCAGAGCGGTCCAGCGCGATGATGAAGCGTGGATGGGACATCAGAGATCTCGAGGCACACGGGAGCTTCGATGATGCACTCGCGTGCTTTCACAGCATCTCATCTGAGGCATTCACCAAGGCTTTTGCCTACACACCGCTCCCGCTCGCGTCGTTTAGGCAGCTGTATGCGCCCATTGAGGACTTGCTCGATCCGCGCATGGTGCTCACCGCCTTTGACCCAGACGGACAGGCTGCTGGCTTCTGCTTCACCATTCCAGATAGACTCAATCCGGAGCGACGGGAATTCGTGATCAAGAGTCTGGCTGTAAGACCAGAGCATCACCAAGAGGGAATCGGTAGCTGGCTCAGCGGCGTGTCCCACAGCGTGGCCCACAACCTCGGCTGGACCGCGGGGGGCATCCATGCACTGATGTGGACCGGCAGCCACAGCACGACCATCTCGAAGCTCACGAGCGAGCCCTTCCGTCAGTATGCCTTGTTCGAGAAGAAGCTCTAAGTGCCGAACGTCGTCGACCATCTACCGGACACGGATGATGTAGCCATCATCGATCCCAAAGGTCAGCAGCTGACCTATCGGGAGCTCAAGGTTGAGGTGGGCCGGGTCGCCGGGGGAATGAAGCGGCTGGGACTCGGCGAGGGAGACCGCCTGGTCTTGCTGGTGCCCATGAGTATCGACCTCTACATCACACTCCTGGCCATCTTTCATCTCGGCGCGACGGCAACCCTCGTCGATCCGGGTTCGGATCTGCAGGGGACCCTGAGCCGGCACCCGCCAGACGGGCTGATAGGCGTACCGAAGGCTCACCTGCTCCGGCTAAAGATTCCTGCACTCCGGGGCCTCAAGGCCTATGTCTCCACTGGCTTCACGCCCCTCCCTCACCGAAGACTCTCAGGGCTTCGCGGCGATGTTCCGCCAGTGAGTGCTGGTGATGCTCCGGCACTCCTCACCTTCACCAGCGGCACCACGGGGATACCCAAAGCCATCGGGCGAAGTCACGACTTTCTGTTGGGCCAGCATCGGGTTCTGAGCGAGCACATGTCGTTTGAGTCTGGGGATGTGGACCTGCCTACCTTACCGGTGTTCTTGCTCCACTCACTCGCCAGCGGTGCCACATGCGTCATCGCTGATGCGGATCTGCGTGCAGTGGGCGAGGTCGATCCCGGTCCGGTGATTGCACAGCTTGCAGCCCACAATGTCACCTCGACCTCGGGCTCTCCAGCCTTCTACCGCCAGGTTGTGGACCACCTGCTGGAGACAGGGGCAGCACTCCCTCACCTGCGCGACATCTACACAGGCGGAGCACGGGTTCCTGCCCAGCTGGTCGATGACCTGGCCCAGGCACTCCCAGGTGTTCAGCTGCATGTGGTCTATGGAAGCACTGAGGCTGAGCCCATTGCTGTACTCGACGCGAGCGCCAATCGGGACGAGCTTCGCACTGAGACCACTCAAGGTGCCCTGGTCGGGACGCCAGTTCAGGCGATTCAGATTCGCATCGACGGCGAGCCATTCGGCGAGATTCTTGTCGCAGGCCCCCATGTCAACACGGGCTATCTGGACAATCCCGAGGCAGATGCCATCCACAAGGTTCGAGAGGGCGACACCATCTGGCACCGGACGGGCGATGTCGGTCGACTGGATGAAGACGGACGACTGTGGCTGGTGGGTCGAGTCGGCGAGTCTGTGGCCGGACTGTGGCCGCTGGCCGTGGAGGGCCCAGCCGAGGCACTTGCGTTTGTACGTAAGGCGGGCTTGGTCAGCATTGGTGGTGAGCCCGTCCTGGCCGTCGAGTTGATCGATCCGCCGCCGGACTGGGAGCAGATACTGCACAGCTGCACTGGCGCCAAGCCCAGGGCGGTTGATGCGATTCCTGTCGACCGACGACACAATGCGAAGGTCGACCGGCTTATACTCACCAGGCTCCTGGAGGGTGCTGAGTGAAGACAACGAAAGCCTTGACCCGCAACCGCATCGTGCTGGCGCTCGTGAGCTTGGTGTTCACTGTGGGCATCATCGAGATCTGCGGCCGACTCCTCGTCCCCGCACCAGTGGAGCGGATGGATGGCTTTGAGTCTGATGAGGTCCTCGGCTGGAAGCTCCCACAAGCATCGCGAATGCTCTGGCGCGGCAAGGTTGCTGCGGTCAATGCCCTGGGTATGCGGGGCAGTGAGCCCAACCCTGAGGCAACGATCTCGATTGTGATGATCGGTGACTCATCGATGTTTGGCGATGGAGTCAAGGACCAGGAGACCATGCCAGCACAGCTTGCGGCCATGCTGGGCCCGAATGTGGATGTCCAGAACGCGGGTATTCCTGGCTACACCTGCTGGCAGTCACGCATCTGGATGTCGCGGATTCGCAGGAGCTACAATCCGGACATTCTCATCTCCTACAATCTGCACTCCGACTACCGGCGGGCGAGCGCCCACGACCGGGTGATTGCAGCGACCCAGTTGGGTCCGCTGACAACCACAGGACTTGGCCGGGTCATCTCTGAACTATCGCTGAGATGGCGAATGCGGAGTGGCGCCTCAAATCTCAGCAACGATGAGTACGACGCCTGTCTTCGCGGCCTCGCGGAGGACCAGAGCAAGGGCGGCGGAAAGACTGTCTTTATGGTGCCCATCTCTGATGTGGACTTTCAGTCATCGCCGCTGCATGGTCTCGCCGAGCCTGGGCCGCCAGGGACCCGACTGATGGACTACAAGGACACCATGCGCCTGGTCGCTCAAGAGACCAACTCCACAGTCATCGAGGGCAGCGAGGCCATCCGTGTGGCTGCCCTCTCCCGTCAGGCTGCCTTGCTGGACGCGGTACACCCCACAGCGAAGGGTCACACGGCACTCGCCACTGGTCTTGCAGGTGGACTGAAGACGGCCGGCTTGCTCGGCAGCCCTGACCAAAACCGATAGACGCTCATCATGTTGACTTTGATAATCATGATGGCCTGTGGCGGTAGCGCTGACAAACCAGACGGCGAGAGCGAGACTCCTGTCGACCTCAGCGGCTGGACCGGCGGAGACTTTGACTTTCAGACGGTGAGCGTCGACGACGGCTGTCTGTCGGGTGCGTTTGAGGCGCTCTTTATGCCAGACGGGCCAGCGACACCGCACAACTTTGAGTACCCGATCTACATCCCCAGCTATGCCGATCTTCCAGAGAACTACTCGATTGATCTGCGTGAGCCATTTGTCGAGATGCCCGTCAATGTGGACTCCGCTGACGGCCTCACCTACTCCATTCGAGGCTCTGTGATGGAGTCCGTGGAGCTGGGCTCGAGCGCCTACGGCGACTGTGTCGTCACCATGTCGGTCGATGCAGATCTCACGCCCGTCACCCTCGATATCGCTGAGGGCAGCGCTGAGATCAACATCTCCGACGCCAGAGGCAGTGATGATCTCTGCCCCGTCTTCGAGAGCGACACCTGTGTCGTCAGCCTGGGGCTCAGCGCCACTCGCTGACAAGACCATTGGCCCATCTGCTCTGCGGGCGATAGCTGGCAGGCCAACAGGAGGCCAAGATGGCACTTCAAGCTGGAATCGTCGGACTGCCTAATGTAGGCAAGAGCACCCTCTTCAATGCGCTGACTGCAGCAGGTGCGGAGAGTGCGAACTACCCGTTCTGCACCATCGAGCCGAACACGGGCATCGTGCCTGTGCCGGACAAGCGCTTAGGAATGCTGCAGGGTGTCATCAACAGCCAGCAGGTCATCCCAGCGACCGTGGAGATTCTCGACATCGCGGGCCTCGTTCGTGGCGCGAGCAAGGGCGAGGGCCTGGGCAACCAGTTCTTGGGTCACATCCGCAGCGTCGATGCTGTGCTTCATGTGGTTCGCTGCTTCGACGATGCTGATGTCATTCACGTAGACGGCTCAGTAGACCCCGACCGGGATATCGACACCATCGATACTGAGCTCATCTTTGCCGATCTCGATAGCTGCGAAAAACGCATCAAGCGCTTTGCCAAGGCAGCCAAGGGTGGCGACAAAGAGGCACAGCTTCACCTGGGTGTCACCGAGAAGGTAGTGGCGATTCTGGAGTCCGGTAAGCCCGCACGGTCCGGTGACTGGACCGATGAAGAGAAACTGAGCGTCAAGGATGCTCAGCTCATCACGGCCAAGCCTGTGCTCTACGTCTGCAATGTAGACGAGGGTGGTCTGGACGGAACAAACGCATTTGTCGCCGCTGTACGGGTTCGTGCAGAAGCTGAGAACGCCGGTGTGGTGGTCATCTGTGGTCAGGTCGAGGCCGAGATCTCAGAGCTGGACGATGACGACAAGGCAGCCTTCTTGGAGGACCTGGGGCTCGAGGAGCCCGGCCTAAACCGCCTGGCCCGCGAGACCTACAGTCTGCTCGGTCTGCACACCTACTTCACCGCTGGCCCCAAGGAGATTCGTGCCTGGACCTTCCACAGCGGGTGGCGTGCACCACAGTGTGCCGGAGTCATCCACACAGACTTTGAGCGCGGCTTCATCAAGGCTGAGGTCTACGCCATTCCAGACCTGCTGGAGCACGGCAGCGAGACGGCCCTGAAGGGTGTCGGCAAGCTGCGAATCGAGGGGAAGGCCTACGAGGTGAAAGACGGCGATGTCATGCACTTCCGGTTCAATGTGTAGCGAAGGGTTTCGCTAACCCAGCAGCAACTGAAGA
>Ga0315315_10001811_pt1 | contig 19607 bp, 12 predicted proteins | sample M140m3416metaG_FD_203699 | JGI IMG/M metagenome (GOLD analysis project Ga0315315, IMG submission 203699) | Ammonia-oxidizing marine archaeal communities from Monterey Bay, California, United States - M1 40m 3416 | ecosystem: Environmental > Aquatic > Marine > Intertidal zone | place: USA... | reverse complement strand
GCTCAAATAATATTTACGCATAATTTTATATATACAACATACAGTGCCAGTATACATACTATATGTCCATACTGCGACCATGGTGATCCAGGGCCTGATCCGCCCCCCCCCGGAGATCCGGGCCGTCGCCGACAAGACGGCCCTGTTCATTGCGAAGCGAGGCCGGGCCTACGAGACGCGTATCGTCAACAGCGACAAGGGCAGGACGGACAAGTTCGCCTTCCTTCAGGCCAGCAGCCCCTTCCACGCGTACTACGAGGACCGGGTGCGCTTCTACGAGGCCGGCGGCGAAGAGGAGGAGAAGCAGAAGGAGAAAGAGGAGGAGGAGGTCCAGAGGGAGGCGTCGGAGAAGGCGGCCGCCGACAACGCTGCGGCAGAGGAGGCAGCCAGGGAAGGGGAGGCCCGGAGGAAGAAGGAGGCAGCCCGGAAGAAGGCCAGCGCCGTCGATCCTATCGCCAGGGCCCTGCTCGTTCAGCGGGCCAAAATATCGGCCGCCAGGAGGGAGCGGCAGCGCGCGGAGGCGGAGGCGGAGGCGGCCACCCTCGAAGGGAGGGGAGGGGAGGGGGGGAGCGGCTCCGCCGCGGCCAAGGCCAGGACCAAGTCCACATCCTCGTCCGCTGGGCCCGCCCCACCCCCGTCGCTGCGCTTCACTAGCATGAGCGCCCCATCCGCCCTGTCCCTCTCGGAGATCGAGACCATCAAGCTCGTGGCGCAGTACGCCGCGCTGGCTGGAAAGAAATCCTCGTTTCTCAAGGATCTTACCAGAAGGGAGTGGACGAATCCGCTCTTTGAGTTCCTCCAGCCTCGCAATCCCAACTTTGCCTACTTCACTGCCCTGGTGGACGTCTACCGCTTCATACTGGGAGATGGGCTGCTTCGGCTGGAGGAACGAGAGAGGGCAGATCTGGAGAGCAAGGGGTCGGCTCTGGTCACGGCCGAGGTGAAGGAGAGGTACGCCGTGCAGGACTCGGCGACCGCCAAGGAGGCGCACGCCTCAGATCCGGTTGCCCTGTGCTCTGCCCACAATGGCATCGATGCCGCCCTTGACATTGCCGCCTACCGCGCCGAGTATGATCGAGACGCCGCCGAGAGGCGTCGGGCCGAGCTCGAGGCCGCAGGCGGTGGGGGGGTGGGGCTGGGCGGATGGGCTGCCATTGACTGGCATGACTTTGTGGTGGTGGAGACGATCGACTTTGCGCGTGACGAAGTCGTCGAGGCCGTCCCCCCCCCCCCATCTGGACTCTTGAAGGATTGGAAGCAAAGCAAAAATGGAGACAAGGATATGAAGAGAGATGATGCTGTGCAGGCACCCACTGTCGGGAAAGATATGGAGGAATCGGACGGGGATATGGAGGTCGATGCCGCCGAGGGCAGCGACGATGAGCACATCAATGTCGTTCCCTCGTACCAGTCCAAGGTGGTTTCGACTGCCGCATTGACTGCCGACAAATCCAAGACACATGTGATTGATCCCATCACTGGCAAGTCCATTCCGGTTAGCGACTTGTCGGAGCATATGCGCATCCAGCTTATGGACCCCAAGTGGCAAGAGGAACGTAAGAAGTTTATTGATAAGCAACGGGATTCAAATATTGTCGGCGGGGACGATATTGCCAGCAACATTGCGAGCTTTGCCAAGGAGAGAGGTGATCTATTTGGTAGTTCGGAACAAGAGCTACTCAATCAGGAAGCCGACTCGAGGAAGAGGCTGGAGAAGGCCAATCGGATCATACGGGAGCAAGCGCAGCCGGGACCATCCTTGCCCCCCCCCCCTTCCCGGTCCGCCCCTGCCTCAAACCCCCCGCCTCCTCCGCCAGTTGCTCCACGGCAACGGTCTGCGGCAACTCATCCGAAACCGTCTGCAGAAGGGTTGCCCGTCGCTAAAAGAGCAAGGATTGATGAACGTCCCTCATCGCAGTCCGCACGCCTGCCCTCACCCAACCTCCCAGCAGCTGCTGCTGTGCCTCCGCCGCCTCCGCCTCCTGCGCCTCTCGAAGGTGTGCCGCCACCTGCCCCTCTGGCGACTGGCAAGGCTATTATTCCTGCAAAGGAGTTCATTGCCTCCCTGCCAAACGCACAAAAAGTAAGCGTCACCGTCATGGTCCCCAACGATCCCACGAACTTGGCTTGGAATTTCGATGGCAGGGCGGTCTCTTTGACGGTGGATATCACCTCTGCAACCGTCAAGAATTTGAAGGAAATTCTCCATCCCCACCTCGGGGATATGCCGGTGAACAAAATACAGCTTCGCAATGCTTCCACCTTCCTAAAAGACAAGGACGGACTCGCTCAGCTGAACATTACATCTGGGACTACGCTAGAGTTGGTACCAAAGATTCGCCGCAGGAAGTAGGCATTAAGGGATATCTAATATGGGGTCCACATAATACCTGGGAGAATGCAAGCACTAGACTGGTTGATAATGATAAATGGCTAATTGTGATTATGTGCATGCGCTTGCATGGGAATGCGAATTGCTCTTCTTTCTTGTGATGTTTATGAAAGAGTGGGAAAGGGAAATTCTATTCCATCATCGCTGCTGCGGTTGGCCTTAATATACTAGCTAGTAGTACTACTAGCTAGTACTAGAGTACTCTCTAGTAGTTACTTTACTACTCTAGAGTAGTAATGTAGGTCTAGCTAGTAGTACTACTAGCTAGTACTAGAGTACTCTCTAGTAGTTACTTTACTAGAGTAATCTAGGTACACCACGTAATACGTATGCATAATATGCATAGTATGCATACTAATCTAGTATACTACTACTAGCTAGTAGTTACAGTACACACTCCTGGACTTCTGTTCCAGATACCACCGTCATGAATGATGTCAAGATGTACGAGCTCGTATATTATACAGTACTAGAGTATGCATATTATGATGTACGAGCTCGTATGTATGTGATGTCGTCAAGTTTGTAGATCAAGAGAGCCCTCATTTATTTATCCTGTACAGACCTCCAATGATTAACCCCCAACCACGCTGCTCGAATTGAATACGCTGTCACGATGTCCGGCTCCGGAACAGGTAGAGGTCGAGGGCCAGGAGGGAGAAGATTTGGTCGCGGTCGCGGTCGCGGCGGCAGAACTTTCAATGGAGAGGTACCACTCTGCACGTTCTTTGTCCAGGGAAGATGCCGGCACGGAGATGACTGCCGCTTTCGGCACGACAAGAGCGCCCTGACCGCATCCTTGCCTTCGGGGCGGCCCGCTTCTACCGACGGAAATACCGGCGGACCTGCCAATCTCAGTATTGGCAACGCTCGGAGGGGATTTGATCCATTCAAGGCGGAAGCAATCGCCCGCGCGAAAGCTGCACAAGACGCCGAAGAGCGTCCATGGTCAGCAATTGCAGGGCCCTTCTATTCCATCGACGTTGAGTGCGTCGCGACTGGCTACGGAGATGATCGTTCACAACGGATACCGGGAAGGGTGGCTATGGTAGATGGGGAGGGAAATACGGTGATTGATGAGATTGTCAAGCACGGACAGCAGCAAAAGCAGATTGTCAGTTACCTCACTGCGCTGACAGGTTTGACACAAGAAAAATGCGAGGATCCAAAAAACAAGGAATTTGCAGAAATTTCTGACCTTGTCCGTTTGACCCTACCAAAAGTAGCAGTTTTAGTCGGGCAGTCCATTGATCACGACATTGAATGGCTGGGGCTACGTGTGGGTCAAGATTTCAGGGAAAGTATTGACTTGACTTCCATCTTCTGTCAGCGGATACCCCAAAATTTAGGGAGTGCATCGAACGCGGTAAGGTTAGAAAGGAAGCTCGAGGAAAATGGAGCAACCTCGTATGACGCCCGCCGAAAAATGGAGAGCACCATCTACGAAATTGGTTTTCCTACCCGATATCGCATCTTTAGTTTGCGCCATGCCTGTGTGCATTGCCTCTCAGTCGATATGCAATCCGCGCACCATGATCCCGCCGATGACGCCCGCTATTCAATTCTACTCTTTAATAAATACCAAAAAGCACCCATCCCACTTCTACGAGCTATGCGTGACTCTCTTCACAGAGCTCCAGTGACGCCATCATTTTCAGCCGCAAACCCTGTCGTTGATGGAGTCTGCATGAGTAAGGCCGGATACTTGCATAAACGTGCAGCCCGATCTATTTGGAAGTGGTGGGTAGCGATCAAAGGAGATGCTCTGACTAGAAGCAATGATTGAGAGCTGAGTAATAATTAGCCAGGCGCAAATATTATGACTGAAATAAGTTAATTCGCTAAAAAAAAGTTCCGATGCCTCTTTCCCAACTGAGTGCCGGAAACATGATCTAATCACACAGAAATTTTGTCGATCTCGTCGTCGTCCTCCGGCGGAGGAACCGAAGCGGCGAGCTCGGCTGCCATCTGCAGCGCTTCGTCGCCATCTTCATCCTCATCATTGGTGATTGAGGATCCCATGATAGGGTTATTGACGGCCGCTGACATGGCCTCCGCAGCTGCGGCTGCAGCAGTAGACGCCGCAGCTGCAATGATATCAGCGTGATTGGCGGCTTCTGCTGCAGACTCCTCGCGTGCTTTCTGGACGTAGCTCTCGGCGGCCTTAACAGCAGCCTCGACCACGGCCTTGTGGACAAGGTCTTCGGCAGCGGAGGCGGCGGCAGCTGCGACTGCGGCGCCATCTTGACCATCTTCTTCCGCGCTGGTGAGGAGAGGATGATGCCCATCGCCAACCATTGAAACTGGGTCGTTGTCGGCCTCAACGGTGGGAGTAGGGAGGGCTGGAGGTCCCATTTCACCCGAAGCCTCGTGTACGGCAGCGGCCGCAGCAATGGCAGCAGGGTGGCGAGCAGTGATCTTGCTGGTTGCTGCTTCCGCGGCATCAGCGACGGCGTCGGAATCCTCCACCTTGAGCTGTTCGACCATCCTCTTATTTTCACGACGGTACCTCATCCTCCTCCACACGTTCTTCTTGAGAAGCCAGTCGTGGCCCGGCTTTCCCTTAATGTACTTCTGGTTGTAAGTGAATTCGTCACCGTCGGCCATCTTCTTCCAAGTTTTGTAAGATCTTGTTGCTTCGACGGCGGCGATGTCCATCTCGTCGCGGACCTCTGTGTCGGACATGGTAGCGGCCGAAGATCGACTCGTACGAAGGCGCTTAGTGCGATCAGTAGGCAACTCACCCCCTTCCTCGCGAGTGACAGACTTTTTCCTTACTCGCTTCTTGCTAACTGGTTCGTTAGTGGGATCGTCAACGTCGACCTCCCTCGCCTTCTTGAGGAGCTCGTGGTCGCGGAGGTTATTTCGACGAGCGATCATGATCCGGCGCATGAGGCGCTCCTCGTCTTCGTCCCTTCCCCTAATAAAGTCACGACAGGCGTAACGAAGCTTTTCCCCAACTTTGAGTTGCGTCCATTTGATGAAGGTTGGCGCCTGCCGAACGACGTCCTCATCGAAATCCTCGGGACGGGGTCCCATTTTAGGGCCAGGCATGACTGCAGTGCGGCTGTATCCTGTTGGGAAGCTCGCTGCGCTGCCGTTTATTCCTGCGATTGGTGCATTCGCAGCCGCAGCAACATGCATATGCACGATCAAGGTTGCGAAAAATGGGTAAGATCGAAGGTAGAAAAACCGAAACCGTCATTTTTTGCGAGAAAGCATGACGGAAGCGGACAGACAGACGGACACACGACGAACGCGACGCGCAACCAGTCGATCAAGCGACGATGACGGCGCTCGGAGATATAGCCGCAGGCGCGCCTCATGGCGCCCCCCTCCCCCAAGATACATGTAAGATATCCATTTGTCGGGACTTTATAATCTTTATTTTCGGGAACGCTCCAATCAGGTCATGAGTTCAGGTCATGAGTTCAGGTCATGAGTCTGGTCGAACTTACCCTCGAGATTAGGTTGTGAGCTCTCTCTCCTCTCGATCGAGACAAAAAGCCCGAAAAAAGCTGAAAACAGCCACCAATTTTTTATTGTACGCTTCCAAGAGCTCGCAGATCAGAAGAAGGACTATGTACAAATCTTCAGGGTGTACACAGATAATAATAATATATTGTACGAGCTCCGCTTCACCACTTTATCAACTACCCTGCCCATCACGCCAACGATAAACTTCCACACAATTAATAACAGACAGAGCACACAAGGATTAGAGGGTTAGGGCAACCACCGGCCAAACCCACAACGCGCTCCTTTTTCCGGGTTAGGGTCATCGCAGGTGCCGAAGGCCCCTCACAAAATTGGCTGAGTGAAGCCAAAAAGGAAAATCTCAGCATTTTCCCTTTTAACCCAACCTCAAGATGGGGAGAAGCTTTCCCTCTCCTGGCTCCAACGGCTTTGATGAACCAGACGATGGGTCCGCTCTTAGCATCTACAACCTTCGCTCCCTGCATTGCTTCTCTGACATGGACATGAGTTCCTCCCTTCCGCCACCCAAGTCGAGGCAACACTACGGTCGCTCGGGCTCAAGGACGAAAAAACTGTTCGTGGCCTGGTTGATATCGCTTGTTGTGCTCGGCATCTCTGTCGGTCTAACCACACACCGCAAGCCTTCTACACTATCTGAAAATTTGAACACCGGAGAAACGGAGGGTACATCGTTCCCAGGGGAGGACGTTGATGGAGGGAGCGCCAAGGAAGGAAATATTGGCAACCTGCGGCAACCTGCGAGGCCTCCGGCCGAACCGACGAAAGAGCTCATCGGCTCGTCCACCCCCGCGGCCGCAGACGGTATCCATTCCCCAGCGCCCACCGAGACCCCCGCGTCTACCATCGCCTCCAAGCACAATTCCTACTCCAAGACGCACAATGTTCACCTTGTGTTCTCCAACCTAGACCCAGAAAGGCGAGATAGGATCGTCATTGTCCCCGCTGGGTCGTCGACGAACGGCGGTAAGGCGATTGACAACGGCCTTGAAATTGTCGCTTCTGTCAGAGGTGAGCCCTTTATTTGTTTTGATCAGTCCAGGGGTTTGTTTGGCTTGCCCTAATATGTCCTGGGCACGCATTCGCGAAAACAAAATTCTGTATTTTGCGCTTTATTAACGTCATTCCACATTTTTATTATTATCAGCCTGCGGTTCGCAGGGGTGCTCAAGAAAGAAGGGGAAAGGGACCGTTACCTTCGAGAGCGGGGTGATTCCGCCCGGGAGGTGGCAGGCCTTCTTGCTGAAGAGGAATGGGACGAAAATAAAGGCGGCGTCGGAGGTCTTCACGATATCGAACGATGGTTTCGAGGTGGGCATCGCAGTTTCCCCTCGACAGCGAAAGTATGATGCCAACGAAGAACGCGGGGGCGACTGACGGGGCCAAGATGCTTCGGTGCCCCTTGGAAAACTAACTTTTAAACATTCCAACGCCCATAGATACTAACTAGTAAGAGGCAATGTTGTTCAAGGTTTTATTGCACTCGCCTAGCTACTAGACTATATCTAGTGCTGCGCGAGCACTGCAGGGGTGGCACCGAGTATTATATTATCATAGGGGGGGGCGTGAACCTTAAGTCACTGTACCATGTGTCTTTGCACTTTCACGTCGCCGCTGCACATCTCGCGGACTTCATCCGAAGAGAGTCCAGTCCTGAATCTCGAGGCTCCCCACAATGCCCCGGAGCAGGGCACTTGGCTCGTCAACAACTTCCACGTCCCCAATGGCAGTCGGGGCCCCAGCCCCAGCCCCTACGACGGGAGCAGTTAGCACCACGAGCAGGTCCGTCCCGACCCCCTCGAGTCGGAGGATGCACAATTCGGTCCGGACCCAGCGCAACTCCTGCCCTTCCACATCCCTCCCCAGTGCGACCCTTTGCACACCCACGGAGCAGCAGACCATCGCGTCCCGATCTAGCCGGGGAACGGCAAGCATGGGGGGGGGGAGGTTGCCAACTCCGCGGCCGCCACCGCCACCGCTGCACTTGTGGTGGCCGCTCGTCTCCAGGTCGAGCCTGCGGCTGACGCCCCCAACATTTGCGCCGTTAGAGTCGGCCAAATCCTCGAAGAAGAAGCGGCCTGCGTCCTCGTCGGCAACACCGCTCTGCCTGTCCAGGATCTCAACCACCAGAACTGCCCCCGTCCCCTCGGACCTGGCTTGGTCACCGCCGAGGCCCGATACCGTCCCCTCGATCGTGCAGTCTTGCCAAACCTCCTGGTGGTCAGGCACCTGTCGAACATCGGACAGATCCCGCCACGGCTGCGGGACGCCGAGGGTAATGGCGCCGCCGTAGAGAGGCCGGGGGCGCAGCTGATACATGATGGGGGGGGGGGGGGTTTTTTAATGAAGCGGACGTGACTGTTATGGACGGTCCAACTAGTGGTCATTCGGGATGATCTCCGCGACAGGAGGCTAGATCGATTGGATTTGAATGCCGAAATGAAGTGATGTTCCTCCGGGTAGTTGCTGGCATCATCCAAGCTAAATTCGTTAGCTAGGTCTATAACGATATGAAGTAGGCAAAGATGGAATAGCTCGTACTACAGCTAGCTGACAAATAAAGTATTCTGGCCAGCTCTCTGATGGAAGCACGCAGTCAAAAATTAAGATGGCGGGACGCGACCGGGGGAGCCCTAAGCGAAGCACGGGCGAACTCTCACGTCACGAATGAATTCGAATGCTGTCTTGTGGGCCAGATAAAACCGATGCCACTATTGCGCCTTGCAGAGCAGTAGTCGCCATCCTGTACAGGAAAGATATTACATGAAAAACATGTAAGCAGATCTATACCTCCGCATTGCCTTGTCACCGGTACAGCTGGTTCTTGATGTACACCTGGTCGATGATGCCCCGGTCCTTGGCCCTTCCGACCTCGTCCTCCCTCACCTGGGCCTTAAAGGTAGAGACTTTGTTGTAGTCAGTTTGGACCCACTCGTACCTGGCATGCGTAGCGTTGAGGAGCTCGATGGTCCCGTAGCCGTAGGTGGTGTGATCCCTAACTGCAACCCATTCTTCGGGCGTCTCCATGTGGTAGGGGGTGTTGGCCTGTCGTCCACCGTTACCGAGAATGACGTGGATAGGACCTTTTGGATCTGTCCTTCCCTTGGACACAGGGTTGGTTCGCATGTACGCGTGCAAATGTCCCGAAAGGACAAAATTTACTCTATGCTCGACGAAGAGTGGCTCGAGGTACTTGAGGGCCAGGAGGGACTGCTCGTCATGCCGGTGCCACTTGAAGGTGTTGTACATGGGACAGTGGATGGAAACCAATAGCCAGGGGGTGGCATTCCGATTGACCTCCCCCAGCTCCTTGACCAGCCACTCATACTGGCTGCTCCCTGGGGTGAAGTCAGTGAAGGAGTTGAGCATAATGTGGTGGGAAGGACCGTATTTGAATCCGTAGAAAGCGTTACCGTAGTCGTAAGGGATAGGGTATACGATGCGCTCGTTCGAGATGCTTTTCTCGTAGTAACCCCCAACCATTGGTTTAATCTGCGGCATATGGAATCTAGCCTCGTAGGATTGGAAGATTCTGCCCTCTCGATCCCTCTCGATCTCGTGGTTTCCTGGGATGACCTGGAGAGGTCTATGATGGAAGGCCTTAGAAAACATGTCAGTCATGTCGAACCAAGTGTCCCATAGGTCATGGTACCCGTTGGCGTAGGCGATGTCCCCGACAAGGATGATGGCGGATATGTTCTTGATGTGGGTATTAAGATGTTCTAGGGTTTCGATCGAGGGCACCGTTTGAGCAACATCCCCGATGATGGCGAACTTTACTGGGGTGGGGGTTTCGAACGCAGATCCGGAGGCGGATCCGGAAGCTGGGGCCGACCTGGACTCCGAAGAGTTGGTTGAGACGTGCTTGGGAGCCGTCCGAAAGGATGGGGCGCAGGGCTGAGCGTTGCCTTTCGCCCTCTTCCTCTTTTTGTCTTTCACAGCCCTCTCAATGAATTTCTGGGTCTGGTGGGGATTCAAATTGAGTTGCCTTCCCTCCCCGAGTCTCTTCCCTGGCCGCGTCCCGATGCTGGTCCTTACTCCCTTCCTGGTCCTTCTCCTCATGTTTTCTTCTTCCCCATCATCCCTGGCCACTTCCTCCTCCATCTGTTTTTTTCTGAGCAGATCCTCGTCCTCATTGATGCGAACTTCTGGCCTCGTCCCTCCGCCAAACTTGCCCGCCGGCTCCAGGCCGCCTCCCGCCTTGAGTGTGATTGGCCGATAGTAGTACACCGTATCGGGCTGGAGCCCTTCGACGGTGACATGCCTCTGGTACTCGCTGACGTAATCCACATACTCCTCATAGTCGATGTGCCGGTGCAGATGAACAGTGGAGTTGTACCGCTTAGGTGCTATCTGCTCCAGCACCAGCCGGTCGAGGCGGTCGGGGTGGGTGCCCAACCTGATCCCGGCCCGGGGGGGTGGATCGAGACCCAGATCGCACGGCCCCGATGAGAAGGACACCGTCATGGAGGTGGCGGCATCATATCCCACCGATAAGTGCACGTGCCGGTTGGACTGGCAGAAGAGACCGCTTCCGCGAAGTCCGTTGACGCCAAGGCCATGGCTCCCTTGATGAGAGGCCGACAGTAGAAAGAGGAGTAGAATGACGGTTGAAGCGGCCGTCCTTCCGCGACGGCAACGCCGACCAACATCACCAATTGCCGTGAGCGGGGCCCTGACTAAGGGCATGCCCTCGGAGTTCGGCGCAGCGCGTCCCGCCACAGGCCTCGGCCTCTTTTTGGTCGCCTCCATTCGAACCCCTGCAGGTACTAGCTAGATATAGCCAAGCGGTGCTCCTATCCAGATGCCGATCCCGGAATAGGTGGGTTCCTCCGCAGCTCGGCCTGAACCCTCTCCTCTCCTTCCTCGATCGCCGTTCGTTGCACTATGCGCGTCTGCCATTAAGCGCGGGTCGAAGAGGGCGGTTGCTATGCTTGCCCACCAACCGTCAATAGCCGTTCTCGCACGTGTGCGCTGAACCACGCTATCAAAAACTCCGCAAGGAATTGACCAGATTCGCGCGGGGCCGTGGAATCTGCAGATTCGCGCGGGGCCAAGAATGGACGGGGTCGAGGAGGAGTCGAGTCCTCCGTTGCTAAATCACCCGTGACTCTTCGTCTGTCGCACTCTCACAATAAAGCAAATAAATAAACTCCATAAAGAAAAGAATATCCGAGCTCGAAGATTATAATATATTATACGAGCTCGTACTCTATATATGCCCTCTTTTCTTTGGACTTCGGTATGCATACATTGTACGAGCGTGCGGGTGGATTCGTGGGTGATTCGGAATCTGCAGATTCGTCCCGGGCCAAGATCTGTCAAGCAATTCGTTGACTTTGTCCTTGCCCCCAACCCTACTGAAATCAATTTGCCTGTTTTGTACGTAACACAAATTCTAGTAAACTTGGTAGTACGTACGAGCTCGTATTTTGTTAGAACAAAATTGTCGGTCAGATCGAATCTGACCTCGTATATTATATCATATAGGACACGCCCCGTTTGTCTCCAACTGAAGTCTCGGCCGGGATTCGGGTTGCACCGTGCACAGGGCGATATTTTTAAAGCTAGAAAGCACAGAAACTCACGATTGGAAGGCTAGGGGGAGGATCCAGTCTTCCGTCTCTTCCTTGGCCTGCAGCAGAAGCGAACAAAACAATTTACATGGATGTATTATAAAAGTTTGACAGCGGAATCAGAGCGAAGGTTTGTCTTCGACATCAGAGTCGTCGCCGTTCAAATGGGATATGCTGATCCGGGATGCCGGGTCAATGGAACCGAGCTTTATGGTCATGGTGTTGTCGGTAGCATGCTTTGATGTTCCTAGAGCGTGTATGCCCTTCGTAGGGTCTTCGAACATCAGCCTCAAAAATTCCGAGTAGTCTATTTGTCCGTTCTTCTTATAGTCTGCCTCATCCAGCATCATATCGACCACGTCGTCTCGGTAACTCCCGCCAAGGATGTTTTGGAGATCTTCTCGCGAGATGTACCCCTTCCCGCTAGAGTCCAATCGGTCGAAAGCGTCGGCAAGGTGCTCCATGGTGATGAGGCCCTGGCTCTCAACTACTGCCGCTAGGAATTCGTTGTAATGGATCTCACCACTAGAATCAACGTCGATGCCGTGAAAAAGTTTCTCGATGGTCTCGTCTTCCATGTGTTTGTCGGATCGCACCTGTCTAAGAGACTGCTTGAGGTCAGCAAGTGTGACTGTGCCTGTGTTGCTGCTGTCGAGAACTGCGAACATGTCACCCAGCTCGTGCAAGCTACTCTTGTCCATTGTGTAAGCCATTGTCATTAATATCGTTTTCTTCAGCTCGGAATATTCGCCGTACTTCCTCATACTTTGCACCATGCCAGAATCCATGCGCGTTCGCTTTCTTTTGGAATGTACCGATCGACTTAGCGTGTCTTTTTTACTTTTTGGTAAAGGCGCTCCATCGACTTTTCCCTCACCTCCCGCAGATGAATCTCGTGGCACCGTCAGTGAGCGTTTTGGGTCTGATGCGGGCACTTGATCTTGCACACTATCGTGCAAATGAGGGATCCATGATTCATGTATAAACTCTAGAGCTTCGGCGGCACACCATCGATCTGATGGCCGTCGTTTGAAGCACCTCGCAATGAATTCTCGGGCCGGATTGCTTATCTCTCGTTCGTTCCACTCAGGCCCTAGTATGTACTGGGCATTCGCCAACATGCTGTTTTTCTCTTTGTCATCAAAATCGTTCGATCCACGAAGAAAGGGATACGAACCAGAGAGCAAGATGAAAGTCACAACGCCAATCGCCCAGATATCAGTGCCTTCAGTACTTCCCTCGCCTGTCAGCATCTCTGGTGCGGCCGTGTACACAGTACCGCAAGCTTTGATCATCTTCTCTCCCTTTGTGAATTTGTTGGACAATCCAAAATCAATCAGCTTGATGCGGGCGTCGTCAGTATCACTGGCCGCATACATGATATTCTCCATCTTGATGTCTCTGTGGCACACATTTCTCTTGTGCATGTACTTAACGGCCAGTAAGATCTGTTCCACGACGATGGCGACCTCGGCCTCGGTCAAGTTGGACCGAGCCGTCAAGTCCCCCCCACTGCAAAGCTCAGTAATGATCCAAACCTTTCTCTTCATAGAGTACACCTCGAAGAGCTGAATTATATTTGGATGGTCAAGGTCGCGCAAGATGTCAATCTCATTCAGATACTCCTTGATGTCTGTGGTCTTCATCCACATGGTGTTTACTGTCTTGCAGGCATACCGTCGACGCTTAGCAGCTCCGTTCCCCTTGACACTGCCGTCCTTCTTTGTGAGGCTCTCGATTGAAGAGAAGCTCAGGTTCCTCGTTATTTTTGCCGCGATCTGAAGGGTTTCGTCGTCGTCGTGTTCGCTCAGGTTCGCAAGCAGGTCCTCCTTTCGTTTCTCGGCCTTGACGGCAGCGCCCACCTTCTTCTGACAGATAGTTACCTCCCCCATGCTCCCCTGACCGACGATCTCAAGGACCTCATATACATCTGTGACGGGGGTGTTCTCCCGGTGCCAGGCCAGCCGCTGGCGGTGAGAACGGGTGCCGTTGGAGACGTTGAGCATATCGACGGCAGATGGCGCTCTATTTGGCTCGCCGGGGCTTGCAAGGCCACGATTGGATTTCGACTTTGAGCTGCATCCTCCCATTCTATCCAGCCAGGCCGTTCCGAATCAATGATTCCTCTCAATTTCGGTCAGGGGGAATTCTGGTTCTTTTTTGTTCGGGAGTAGTTCGAGGTTCGGGGGACGACTATGTAGTACGAGAGTACACAAGTCACAAGTCACACCGGCATCGTGAACAAAAAATAATAATAAGTAATTATTTACTGTAAAAGGTGTGAGGCACGAGGTAAATCTCGCTCTGCTGTTCTCCTGCATCCGATGTTGCTAAGCTCGTTGTATGCATATGAGAATGTGACGAAGCTCGTCCGTAGAGCGATACCAGAATATCCACGTGCCATACAGTGGGGATTACGAGAGTACTAGCTAGAGTACTCTAGTACGAGTACGCGAGTACGAGTACTACTAAATAGCTACGGATACTGCACTAAGTATTATGCATACTACTACTAGCTACTCTAGTAGTAGTACTAATGAGTAATAACTACTATTAGTAGTACGTACATGTAGGTGATGTAGCATATCTACTCGTAGATGGAGATCTTTAAGAGAGTAATAAAAAGCACTGTAACCTTCCTAATCGTCGTTGTACAGCTCGTCAAGGGCGATGGTGACAAGCCCCATGAAGGCGAGATCGACCCCGGCCTGAACGTTGATGCAGTAGGAATCTGCCCCCGCAAAAAAAGATGCCGCCGTCCTCTTCCTCGTAACGGAGGCAACCTCCCTGCCGTCGATCTCTATGGAGAACTGCTTCGCCCTCCAGTTTCCCCTCACCTTGCCTATCTTGCTTGTACCCAACAAAATGGAGGCGTTAGACTTGGTGGGATTGAGGAAACCAGTCATGACGACAGACAGCTTTTTCTCGTCCGAGGGCGTCCCCAGGTATACCGTGACGGAGAGCCCCGGAGTCTTCTTCTTCCGTAGCTGGCCCACTTTCTGCCCGGCACAGTCATAGATGAAACGCCTTTGGGAAAGCGTCAGGACCTCCGCCTTTACCCTGAAGACTGTGTTGCCTTCGCCGTCCACGATCTTGGCGTCATCGCCGGTGTAGCTGAAGGCCTTCTCCTTTAGGTACAGCTTGGTCGGTTGGGCTGATACGGTGTGTTGGGCGATAGGAGTGAGGTGGGGATCGGACCCCGATTCGGCGCCGGCGCCGAAGGAATGGCCGAAGGAGGTTGCCGCTGCTGCAGTACCCCCCACCGCAGCGGAGTTAGGACCTGCTGCATTCATGGACTGAGAAACAAAGCCTCCGATCTTGCCGTCGCCAACCGTGTTGCTGCCGCTGACCAGACCCATGGACGCTGCCATAGCGGAAGCTGCGGCGACAGCGCCAGAGACGACACTGCCTCCCGTGCCACCTTGACCATGATAGGAGTCGCTAGCGCTAGAGTTGTGAACGGGTATCCTCACGTCGAAGAAGGGGTCGGCCCCTACCGAGAGATCTCGGCTCCACCGACGCCGGTCGGGCACAGCGACCATTACCGCCTTTCCATCCCCCGTCTGCACCTGCAGCCTCTGACCGGGCCAGGTCCCCGTAGGAATGAGGACCCGGTAAGTCGTCAGCACTGAAATCTGTGGCGGTGCTGCCGTCGCCGTCGCCGTCGCCGTCGCCGTTGGCGGTGCCGTTGGAAGTGCCATTGCCGGTGTCCCTGTCGCGGGGGCGGGGGCGCCGCATACGCAGCATCTGGGAGAGTCGCGGTTGATGACGGTGCATCTTTCGCACTCCCACAGCCCTGTCAATGGTAGAGATGGGTGCGGATCGGGGGGAGGGGCCGAGGCCTCTGGTGTAGCTGCCACCCCTACGGCGTAGGCAGACGGAACGTAGGCCGCAGTGACAGGCGCCGCCTCCTCCCGCGCGCCCACGGAGGAAGCGAGAAGGAGGCTCTCCGCCATCCCTCCCGCTCCGCTAAACTCGTCCCGGTCCATGCGTCCGTCACCGTCGCGGTCAAAGACTGGCCAGACGGCCCTCACCGACTCGCGCACGGCGTCGACCCCGCCGTGGGGCTGGCCGGGGGCAGAAAGGAGGCCGGAGACGATATCATCGAATTCCAGGTGGCCGGTTCCGTCCCTGTCGTAGTGGTCAAACCACGCCGACGCTTCGGACAGGGGGGGCGGACCGGTTCCGGTTGCAGAAGAGCTCATGGTATGGGTATCGATAGAATGTCGATCAAGGGCCCCCAATGTCGTGTATCGGTAGTCCGAAGATACACTGTAGGGCAAAAGAATGCCAATATGAAGGTGTGCCTATATACTGCATAGTATCCATACAATATGCTCTCTCTAGTATATTATGCATACAATGTATGCATACTCGAAATAAGTATGCTGCATACTAGAGTACGGCTCGTACTATGTTTTTTTGTCTAACAACATACGAGCTCGTACGTACTACCCAGCAGTATATTAGTAGATGCATAATAAAAGAGCTCGAATATCCATAATATGCATACGAGTATTATGAATACTACGAGCTCGTAAGAATAGTATGCATACAGTATGTGTAGTCAATATACTAGCTAGAGTAGGCATACATACTCTCTACAGTAGTATGAGTACTACTTATGGTGCACCCTATGAAGCTATGATAATTGATAAAAATATTTGTTTTATTTTTAGTATGTATATATATATACATACTAACCATTAACTTAAAATGAATATTGTTATTTGGAATACTACGACGAATATTATAATATATTCGACTCCTCTTATATTATAGTAAAAGCAAAGAAATTATGCAAAAGAGTCAATCAGTTTCTTTATACTTAACTGTACATACTTTTTTTCTTTTTTGGATAATATTTAATTTATGTATTTATCTAAATAAATCGCTGAACTGAAATAAGGATTTCATTAAGTAAGGTGGTCGTCAGCTGTCAGCCGACAGCTGATGGGGCCCGGGGCACCGCACACAGGCATCAACCCAACGTTTAAATATCCCCGTTTGTCCCAACAGTGGCATAAATATAGCAAGCCACCAGGCAAGAATGATGCGGCTGAGGGCCAGTAGGGCGGTCCTGCTCTCATCGTTGGTTCTGGTGCTCACCACCGTCCCATTCGTTCGCGGTGTAGGCCCTGCAGAGCCAATCCGTCATAGAGTGACGATTCAGACTATCCACAAGAGCGACGGCGGCAGCGAGGCAGCCGCCACGCCTGCTGGAGCCACCCTCTTCCTCGACACGTGCCCTTCCTGGCAGGAGAGGGAGCGTCGGCGAGAATTCAGGAGGCTGACAGGCGCCACCGCCGGTGGAATCGTCTCAGATCCCGCCCTCCGCAAAAAAGGGGCCTTCCGAACGTCCGGGGCATCCGTATCGGGAACAAATTCTCTCCTCCGCATCCCTCGGGGAGGGAACCGGATCAGGCACTACAGGGGGGGCGGACCAGGACCTGGGGGTCTCCTCAAAAGGCACCCCTTCGCCTCGGCAGTCGCGATTACCACCTGCAACGCTGTCTTGGCCGACCTCCTCACTCAATTCCTCATCGAGCCCAGGACCGACACCTGGGCTTGGAACAGAGCGAGAACGACCCTGTTCGCCGCATTCGGCTTCTCGTTCCAGGGCTGTGCGCAGTACTGTGTAGTCAACCTCGGTTGGGAGCGCGCCTTCCCCGGAACGAAGGGGAAGGCCGTGCTCTCCAAGATGTGCGGGATGAACTTCGTGAGCGATCCCCTGCTCTTCTTCCCGACTTTCTACGCCTTCAAGGAGGTGCTGAACGCAGGAGGGCTCGCGGCCGCGGCCGCGGCACCGGCCGGAACCCTCCGGCTGGCGATGAGGGCGTACGGTGGAAACTGCTGGCAGGACTGGAGGAACTCCTGGCTGGTCTGGTTCCCAGGGCACGCCGTCACGTACGGGCTCATGAGGCCACACCAGCGCATCCCCTGGATGGCGTTCCTGTCGTTCTTTTACATGTGCGTGCTGAGTATAACTCGGGGCGCATCCTTGCCATGACACGCGTGATAGCAAGACGCGTGATGGCACGAAATATGGCGTAGATACTAGCTAGTAGCAACCGTACTATGCAAACACATACGCTTGTAGTAGGAATCCGTCACGTATATCTACATACATGCATGTAGCTATGCATATTATATATATGTGTGTGTATATTATGTAAGAGCTCGGTGTATGCATACTACGAGCTCGTAGTAGACACAACATACACCACGTACCCATTGTACGGTAGTATGCATCCCGTCCTGCCTTGCCCCGGCAGACAGAGTGACATAAAACAGTATACACCAAATGGCCTTCCCTCCCAACCAGCTTCGTCAAAGGCGCGCCAACCTTGCGGCTTCGTCGGTGCCGGCGGCCCTATCTTCCTTCCTCCTCGTCATCGTCGCTCTCTCCCTCCCCGTCCCGTGCCGGCCCTTCCCTCTCCTCCCCTCCCGGCCCCGGCCACTGCCGCTACCACTGCATTGGTCTAGACTGTCTCGGTCTCGGTCTCGGTCTCGGTCTCGGTCTCGGTCTCGGTCTCGGCCCGCCCGGGTGACTGGCTTGGCTGCGGGCGCTGACGCTGGCGCTGACGCTGGTGCCTCCTCCGAGGCCGGCCCGCGCCCAACCGCGCCTCCGCGCGCGACCTCCGTCATCTGCGTCGGGGAGACCCTCTACGACAGCCTCCCCGACGCCATCTACCTGGGAGGTGCTCCCACCAACGTCGCCGTGCACCTGTGCGGCCTGGGCGTCCCCGCCGCAGTGGCGTCGTGCGTCGGTCCCGACCGGCTGGGGGACGAGGCCGTCCGGAGGCTGGGGCTGCGGGGGGTCGGCTGCGGCTACGTCCAGAGGCACGGGGGCGGCTGGGGCACCGGAGTGGTCGCCGCCGAGGTCGATCCCAGGACCGGAGACGCCACGTACTCCTTCGATACCCCAGCCGCCTGGGACGGCCTCGAGCTCACGGAAGATCTGCGCGAGCTGATCGCGGGCGACGGGGACGGGGACGGGGACGGGGATGGCTGTGGTGGGGGCGTCGTCGCCGTCATTGGGACGGTCGCGGCCAGGCTGGGGTCCAAGGGGGGCGCCACGTCGGCGGCCACCGTGATGGCCGTTAGGGACCTGGCGACCGACGTCGTCCTAGACGTCAATCTACGGCCTCCCTGGTACGATCCAGGGGCAGTCATAGCCCTGGCACGGGGCGGGGGGTATGGAGGAGATGACGACGGGAGAAAGCTCGCGCTCCTCAAGCTCAACGACGAGGAGCTCCCCATCATGGAGGAGTGGTGCGGCCTGGGAAGCGGAGGCAAGCCTTCGTCGCTCTCGGGCGAGGGGCTGAGGGAGCGGATGGGAGCCCTGGCGGGAGCGATGAACGCCCGTAAGGTCTGCGTGACGCGAGGAGCGAACGGGGCCGCGCTGTGGTGCGCCGGATCTCGAACAGGAGACGAGGGCGAGGGGGAGAGGGGGGCCTTCGAAGAGAACGAGGGGTTTTCCAGAAGGGAGGAATCGGGGTGCGACACCGTCGGTGCCGGAGATGCCTTCCTCGCGGCGATGGTCCGCTCCCTCCTCCTTGATAGGGAGGGCCCGGAGGTGGCGCTGAGGAGGGCGTGTGCCCTGGGTGCTTACGTGGCAAGTTGCCGGGGTGCTGTTCCCGATCACGGCAAGGCCCCCCAAGACCTTCGGGATGTCTTTGCCTATGACTGATTGGTCGCAGCTTACAAAGCCAGATACATGATGCTTAACCCAAATCCTAACCTGTAAATCGGAAGAAAACTTCACCCCGTTTCCTCTTTCGGGCCCCCCTGGTCCCCCTCCTCATCGTCATCTGCCGGATCCTCTTCCAGATCCTCTTTCAGAGTACTCAATATCTCCCCGCAACTTGCACCGCCTGCTCCACTGCCCTGCCACCTCCATCGGGCCTGAGCCTCGGCGTAGTACTGCTCTACTGCCTGCAGCGCGATCGCAAACTCGTAATCTAGCTTGACCGTGTCAATGCCAGGAGTCCAGTTCAAATAATTTACAAGAAATGGATCCTCCATTGCCTGTTGCGTGTTCAGCAACCCTTGCAAGACTAGGAAGGTAAACATGGCCAGAGTAATCGGAAAGGCATAGGACTCCATCACCCCCATCTCTTCGTACACCCATGCAAAATAGG
>Ga0315315_10001810_pt1 | contig 19608 bp, 16 predicted proteins | sample M140m3416metaG_FD_203699 | JGI IMG/M metagenome (GOLD analysis project Ga0315315, IMG submission 203699) | Ammonia-oxidizing marine archaeal communities from Monterey Bay, California, United States - M1 40m 3416 | ecosystem: Environmental > Aquatic > Marine > Intertidal zone | place: USA... | reverse complement strand
TGGAGCGGCGGGCGGCTTCACTACAGTTGTTGCATCCCCAAAGACTGACCCAGTTGTTGACTCTCCTGTGGCCGTCAGCGAGCTGCGTGCGCGGGCCGCGACGGTCACCGGTGCACGAGTCGAGGTCTCGGCAGCCCTGACCCTGGGACTAAAGGGAGAGGCGCTGAGTGAGCTCGGACTGATGGCTGAGGCGGGTGCTGTAGCATTCTCCGATGGGCGTAAACCTGTGATGAACGCGGCCCTGTGTCGGCGTGCAATGGACTATTCGCGGCCCTTTGGTGCCCCTGTCTTTATGCGTCCAGGTGATACCGATCTTGAGGGTGCAGGGGTCATGCATGAGGGGGCGGTATCGGTCTCTATTGGACTCCGCGGGATCCCTTCAGCGGCTGAGGAGATTGGTGTCGGTCGTGCGATTGCGTTGGCGAGGCTGACTCAAGCGAAGATTCACCTCTCTGCGGTGACGACCGCGAACAGTGTCGCACTGCTGCGGGCTGCAAAGGCTGATGGCGTGTCGATTACGTCCGCAGTTCCTGCGCGCCATCTCCTGCTGACAGACCAAGCTGTTGATGATTCCGTCTATGACACTGCGACACGGCTACTTCCGCCGCTTCGCAGTGAGGCCGATCGCCAGGCCTGCTTGACGGGCTTGAGAGATGGAACGATTGACTGCATTACTGCTGATCATGTCCCATACACCCGGATCGAAAAAGAGCTCGAATATATGCATGCAAAGCCGGGTGCTGTGGGACTCGAGAGCGCCTTGTCTGCTGCACTTCAGGCATTGGACGGTGATGTCCAAGTGGTAGTCCGCGCCTTGGCTGCGGCTCCTGCGGCCGTCATTGGTCGACAGCAAGGTCTGCAGACTGGCGGGATAGCGGACCTGGTCGTCTTTGATCCTGACGGGACCCGTGAACTGGACGCTGTGGGTCGGTCGAGAGGTCAGAATGAGCCGCTTGCAGGCCACATCGTGCGTGGTCGTGTGCGGCTGACGGTTCGAGATGGTTGCATCATCTACGGGCCGCAACCGGACTGATCAGATACAATGTTGCAGTTATAATTCCTGCTTGCTCAAGTCCGGTCTTCCGTCGACCTGAGTGGGCCTTATCTCAAGGGTATTCCCATGCAGCGCCATCCCATGACGCCTGAGGGCCACAAGCGGCTCTCGGAGACGCTCAAGCACATCAAAGAAGTTGTACGTCCTCAGATTGTCAAAGACATTGAAGAGGCACGTGCCCATGGTGATCTTTCCGAGAACTCAGAGTACGAAGACGCCAAAGAGCGACAGAGCCTCACTGAAGGCCGAGTCCGTGACATGGAAAGCAAGCTGACTGCTGCTGAGATCATCGATGTGACAAAGCTCGAGCCGTCCGACCGTGTGGTCTTTGGCGTGACGGTCGTTGTTGAAGATTCAGAGACTGAAGTAGAAGCTCGATACCGTATCGTCGGCGAGGATGAGTCTGATGTGAAGAACGGTCTCATCAGCGTGCTCAGTCCAATCGCGCGTGCGCTGATTGGGCGGGAAGTTGATGATGAAGTCACTGTTCGGGCTCCCGGTGGAGACCGCAAGATGGTCATCACCGAAGTCCTTTACGTTTAGGGGGCGCTGTGTCTGATTCGGAGAAGTCCATCTTAGGGCTGGCCGCTTGGGCTGATCTTGCCTCAGTTCGCCGCACGATCGAGTGGGTGAGTCTTGATGCTGATCGCATCGAGAAGTCTCTTTTCACTGGTGCGACGGTGCTGCGATTGCTGGCTCGTATTGCAGGGCATGAGGATGTAAGCGATGAGGGGCGCAGCAAGATTGCTGCGCTGTCCGCGCTCATGGAGGGCTTTGATGCCTCCGATGTAGCAGCTCGCACCGCCACGCTGACCAACGTTCGCGCCATACTCGATGAGCTCGTTCCTCTCGGTGAGCTGGGTGCTCGTCGGCATGATCTGAGCCGTAAGGCACGTCTGTCAAAGCCCTCTCGTCGCGACCGACGTCCTCGAAAAGAGCCGGATCCAGTGGAGGCCGCTGACACGCCAGAGGCCACCGCCGATGCTGCTCCTGAGGCTGCGGAGGCTGCGGAGGCTGCGGAGGGCGCACCCGAGACGCCCGATGCATCGGCGGATCCGATGTCCGATGGGGCAGACGCCAAAGGCTCTGTCCAGGACGGAGAGGCTGCGGTTCCGGAAGAGCCGGCCGAGCCCGAGCCCTATGCGTGGCTCAACCTCCCAAAGACCTCTCCAACACGCCCCTCAGGACGCGCTCCGCGCCGCCTCGAGTGGAACCATCCGGAAGGCACTGGTCGACCGATATCAGCACTCGGACTGCTCAGTGAGGAGCAACTCGCTGTGCTCGCAGAGCAGGGCATGGTGTCTGTTGCTGACTTCTTGTCTCGACCACCAGTCGATCACGACTGTGTTCGACAAGCTCAGTTTCAGAGTCCTGGTGGTGAGGACGATGTCGACGTTGCCGACAGTTTCTTAGGAACTGAGGACGAGCCAGTGATGGTACGTGGCCGGCTGAAGTCTCGGATGGTTCGGGTCACCCCCAACGGCTCTCGCTACGAGCTTGTGTTCGATGTGCGCAAGGCTGGCTTGATGCGCTGTGCATGGGTCACTGGACGTCCACGTGGGTGGGGCAACTGGGCCGTGGGAATGGAGCTTGCATTCGTCGGGCTGCCCGAAGAGTCAGATGATGGCTGGGCGCTCTATGAGGCGGAACCCGTTGGTGTTGACGGTCGCGGCAGCGGCTGGCGTCCCAGGTATGGAATTGAAGGTGTAGATGACTCCGCGCTGCGTGGTCTGGCCGGCGTTGCACTGGTCCAGACCATGGGGCAGCTCAGAGAGCCACTCCCACGCCGTATTGTCGACTACTACAAGCTCATTGGTCTCGATGAAGCCCTTCGTGATGCTCACTTTCCCTCCAATAAGGCAGGGAAGGGTCGAAACCGGCTTGCCTTTGAGGAGTTGCTCCTGCTTCAGGCAGGGATCGGCTGGAGAGCGAAGGGAAGGAACCCCGAGCGTGGTCTCTCTCACAAGGTGCTGCACAGTGCGATCGGGGATCTCGGTGTTCAGCAGAACCTGACGCTCACCGACTCACAAGAGGCAGTGTTCTCAGAGATTCGAAGAGATCTCAAGAGCAGTCATGCAATGGTCCGTCTTCTTCAGGGAGAGGTAGGCACGAACAAGACGACAATCGCGCTGCTCACTGCGGCGGTTGTCATGCAGAACAAGGCCCAGGTGCTCTATTGTCTGCCAGATGCTGAGTCTGCTGAGAGACGTTTCCTCTTCTCCGAGGCGATCTTTCGGAGTGTTGGTTTTGCGCCAGCACTGATTCCGGGCAATCCGAGTCGCGGTCAGATTGATGCCATCTCCCGTGGTGAGTATCAGATCATATTCGGTACCAAGGCGATGCTTGCGAATGCCCCAAAGTGGAACAAGCTCGGTCTCGTCATTGTCGAGGAACGCAGTGAGTACGGTACTGTGGACCCAGCGCGCTTGGTTGAGGGGAGTGCCTCCCCAGACTTGCTGGTGATTACCGACACGCCGATTCCAAACAGCCTCACGTTGACCGTCTTTGGCGAGTATCGGATGTCGATGCTCAACAATGACTACGCGACGCGCTACAGCTCGACCATCTACAAGCAGACTGATCGGCTCGAAGCGTATGGGGCTGTTCGCGATGCAATTGAAGAAGGCCGACAGGCCTATGTTGTCTTTCCTGTCGGAGAGGATGGGGACCTGCTGGGCCCTGACGATGCGCTCAGGTATGCGGGAGCTCTACAGTCCGAGGCTTTAGAGGGCGCACGTATCGGCGTCTATTGCTCGGCAATGAGCCGCGATGACCGACTTCGAGTCTTCGAGGACTTTCAGCACCGCCGGATTGATGTCTTGGTGGCGACTACCTTTATTGAGGAAGCACCGCTGGTGGCCAATGCTACCGTTGTGGTCATTGAGCACGCGGACCACCACAAACTTGCGCGTCTGCACAGGCTGCGTGGACATGTCGGTCAAGGGTCCGAGTCGGGCCAGTGCCTGATGGTCATGTCTGAGAATCCAAGTGCTGATGCAGAAGGTCGCCTGACGGTCCTCTCTGGTGAGCGTGATGGCTTCAAGATCGCCGAAATGGACCTCAAGGAGCGAGGCTGGGACGCTCTGCTCGGTGATGCTGCTGAGAACCCACCAGTCTTCCGCTGGGCGGACCCAGTCTTAGATCATCAACATTTGCTCCGTGCCCGGGATGAGGCCTTCGGCCTTGTGAAGCAGGATCCTGGCATGCGCCGCAGTCGCGAGATTGTGGATGCCGTTGCCGATCGCTGGGGTGAATGGCTCGGCGAAGATTTTACCAAGGCAAAGGCCGACAACCAAGGAGGCAGGGGTCGTGGTAATGGTAATGGTAATGGCAGTGGTGGTGGTGGTCGAAAGGGCCGCCGCCGTCGTCGTCGCAGATAGGAGTCTTCATTGCCGTCAGCTAAGTATGAGACAGAAGTCGCCGCCTCTCCTGACTTGATGATGTCAGTGATCACTGACTTTGACTCCTATGCACGATTTCTTCCTGAGATTGAGGGCTGTGAGGCTGATCAGGTTGCTGAAGGCGAGTGGAATGTACGATTCACCGTCAAGGTCGTAAAGCGACTTCGCTACACGCTGAGGATCATTAAGAAGAGCCCGACCCAGGTCCGCTGGCACCTTGTGGACGGAGCATTCAAGGCGAATGACGGAGGGTGGGACTTGCTCGCTCTGGATGATGGGGACCGCACCCGTGCGTCGTACTTCATTGAGCTTCAGATAGGCATGTTTGTGCCAAGCTCAATCATGCGCACGATGGTAGAGCGCTCCCTTCCAGAGACGATATCGCGGTTCAAGGAAGAGGCTGAGCGCCGGGCTGCTACCAGCTGAGGCCAGTGCGCTCGCGGATAAATCGCTCCAGTCGGTGGTTGATTGTATCGGGCTGCTCAATCAGTGCAGCGTGGCTGGCATCCGCCAGCACCATCAACTCGGCTCCAGGTGTGTCGGTGACAATCTTCTCCGAGCACCACATCGGCGTAAATTTGTCGTTCTCAGCCGCCACAACAAGGAGAGGGCGGTCGAGGACGGGGAGCAGCTCCCATGCGTCGTGATCGTTGGTCTTGCAGACATTTTCAATAAAGAGGCGAAAGTCCAGGGTTGCCAGGTGCTCGAGGTATGGGATGAAGTCTTCGCTCTTGGTGTAATAAGGGTCAACGAGAGAGAACTGAGTTGCAAACGAGAAGGCTAAGGGCGACTCCAGCAGCGGGCGGATGAAGTCGTTTGCCCGAGGGCCTGCATTAAACAGCGCCTTGTGGGCAAGTCCAAAGACCTTTGGAGAGTGTGGCCAGTCGAAGAAGGTCGAAAGTGTCTTGCCGGCCGTTCCGAGCATGAGCACGAGTCCATGGACGAGGTCTGGCGCCCTTCGTCGGGTCTCCAGAGCAACCTGGCAGCCCATGCTGTGTCCGAGCAGCAGCGATGGCCTGGGTTTCTCTAGCTTCAGTGAGGTCGCGAGCGCGTGAAGCACAGCCTTCAGGTCATCGGCGTGTCGCTCAACACTCATGTCAGTGGTGTGCGGATCAAGCTGCCGCTGGCTCCTGCCATGACCGCGGTAGTCCCAAACGATGACTGTATAGCGGTCAGCAAATTGGCTGGTGACATACTTCCAGAAAAAGGTACTGACACCCACACCATTGCAGCAAGCGATCCAAGGTCCTTCGCCTACGGCCCGCCAGTAAAGCTCGACCCCGTCGGATGCGATCGCATGGCCGCTCACGATTGGGGCGTCTACTGTCGACCTATTTGGTTCGCTGGTGGTATTCTTCTTCACGTCGCTCATGGGCCAAGGCTATCGCGAGCGGCGGCGATTGCCGATATTCAATGTCAGTACGCTAAAATATGGAGACACCGTGGGCGATTGGACAGAACCGACAGAGCAAGAACGTGAAGAGATGGAAGCTGCTGAGAAGGCCGCACGCGCTCAGCGCGAGCGACTCGCCGCTGAGCGACGGGTGGCAATGCGGATGGTGCTCCATGCGCAGGTCAATCTCAAGAGTGAGTCCAACTTCTTTATGGGCTTCACTGAGAATATTTCCGAGGGCGGTATTTTCGTCTCGACACTCTCTCCCCCAGACATGGGCGAAAAGGTCGAGCTATCGGTCGGGGTAGAGGGCTCGGAGCAGATGACTATCAAGGGCACAGTGCGCTGGCACCGTACCGGAGACGATGGGAATCCGACTGGCTGTGGCGTACAATTCGACGAGATTGACGACGACACGCGCCGTGCAATCGAGATGTTGTTGGTGACGCTGGAGAAGGAACCACTTTTCCACGATCTCGACTGAGCCTTCGGGCTGGCGTGTCCTGTGCGACACTGCTCTCAATGCTGAGACTCTTCACACATCCGCGTATGCTCCCGGTGACCGCAGCAGTGGTCGCGGGGCTGTGCTGGCGTCTGTGGTTGATGGGACGCTATGCCGGGTGGGAGGAGTCGGACTATGGCAACCTGGCCATGATTCAGGGTGTGCTCGACGGGGGCTTTCTCCACTACGATATGAACCACATGCCTGGCTACTATGCGCTGGCTGCGGTTGTACACGCTGTAGTTGGTGATGCAGTACTGGCAGGTCGGAGTGTGAGCCTCGCTGGTGGGCTGATTGCGCTCGCACTCTCTGTCAAGATTGCGACCCGAATAGGTGGTCCACGAACCGGATGGGTCACGGGTATTTTGTTGGTGATTCAGCCTGAATTTGCATTGTACTCAGCGAGCAGTCTTCGGGAGCCTGTGGCCGCGGCATTCATCATGGGTACGCTGTCAGCCATAGGCGCAGATCGACTTCGGCTTGCTGGCATCTGTGCAGCCGGTGCATTCCTGGTTCGCTTTGATGCGGCGTTGGTCTTGGGGCCTGTTCTCTTGCTTCATGCGTACATCGGAAAGGATGGATGGAAGCGATTGATTCGGGCGTGGATACCGCTGGCGGGCGCAGTGTTCCTCTGGGCGCTGTACTGTCGCTTAGACCATGGGACTTGGGCATTCTGGTCTCACTCGGTACAGGTGAACCTCGACACCGGCCTGGGTGCTGAGGCTGAGCAGCCGGGTGAGTGGTGGAAGAATGGCTCCTTGATCGCAACACAGCTTCTCGGCTGGTTGCTCCCTTGGCGCATCGGGCTTGTGGTCTGGGTCGGACTTATTGTGGGTCTTTGGGTCGCTCTGCGGCAGAAGCATGGACTGATGAGGACCGTGGGGGCCCAGGCGTTTCTGATGCTCGGCCTGTGGGCTGCGATTGGTTTTGTCGGCCAACATGCAGCGAGTCACAACCTCTATTGGAAGTGGCTCTATCCTGTGGTCCCGGTCATCACCCCGCTTGCAGCCTATGGACTGTGGCTCCTTGCTGACAGGGTCGGTCGTGTGATGGGGTCCCAGGCTGGGTGGGTGCTGGTCGTGGTGAGCATGTTGCAGGCGAGTGCATCGAATCTCAGAGAGACAGAGCGCCAGCGTGAGCTCTCAGAGGCTTGGTATCGGCCTCAACTGGTGCTGGCACAGTGGATTGAGGCCAATGTGGCGGATGATACGGCGATGGTTTTGGATAATATTCCGGCCTGCTGGATCCGGCGTCGGCACACCGAGCGGCCGATGGTCAGCTGGTTTGATGTTCCAGTCGCGCCGGGCGACGAGAAGGGTTTTGCTGCCTGGGTAGAGGGTGAGAAGGTCGAGTGGGTGCTCTGGTTCCGTGAAGACTGGACTCAAGCGCCACGAATAGCACCCTTCCTTGCGTCTGGTGGTATCTGGGAAAGCGGAACAGTCAGACTCGTCGAGCGTGGCAGAGAGGACGGCTATGGATGGATCTGGTTTGAGCGGGTCTCGCCCTAGTCAGGCACCTTCGTCTCTTGGCTTCAAGTCATCATCTGCCAGGCCGAGAAAATGTCCCACTTCACGGGAGAGGGTGTACCGAATTTGATTGATGAGATGTGAACGATCGCTCGATGTTCTGGTGAGATTCCGCCTGAAGAGAATCAATGTTGCAGGGATCTGATTCCAGGGCTCGTCAGTGCTTTTCTCCAGGACATCTGAACCCGAGAAGTATCCCAAGACCTCGAGAGGCGATGCAGGTGGATGGTACTGAAGGAGAACATCAATCGATGGAATTTCATCCAGTATAATTGGCACATTTGTGAGGAGCCCAGAGAGGGAGGGGGGGAGCCGGCTGATTGCGACGGCGACGAGCCGCTCGACCTCTTGATCAGTCAGGGTAGGCGGCATGGGGAAGCCCACGGGGTCCAGCCATTGGGCATGGGCAAGACTGCGCTGTGCTCCTGCAAAGTCGCCGCGCCACTCTTGCAGGAGTGAGCGAACCCACCACGCCTCTGGATTCCTTGGGCTCTCTCTGAGAGACCTGCTGACGGCCCGGCGGGCCTCGTCAAAGTCCAGGAGCTCAAAGCTTGTAAAGGCGAGCGATGCCCATGATGCGGCGTGATCGGGCTGTATCAGGGCAGCGGATCTATATGCATCGGCAGCCTCGGGGAGATCACCCATGGTGCGCAGCGCGTCACCACGAACAAACTGTGCGCCGGGGTGACTCGGTGCAAGTGAGAGGACCTTGTTGCAAAGGCTCAGGGCCTGCTCGGGCTCTCCAGCCTCCAATGCTGCCTCTGCTTCATCGAGTAGGCTCTCAACATTGAGCAGCGTCGTCACGGGGCAATCTCTTCATTGAGTACATTCACGGGACGGATCTCGGCTCCCATGCTGCGGCTAAAGCGCGCAAAGTCACCGGCAACCAGCGGCAAGCGCATTGAGCGAAGCTGGCGTGTCACACAGGTCTCAACAGCAGGAGAACGGAAGTTGGCCTCACCAAAATCGACACCTTGGATAAAGCCGCGTGCTGTGACAATTCCATTGACCGTGATCTCAGCCTTGAATGGCTCATCGAATCTTAGATTTCGCGTAAAGCAAGCATCGATATGGGACTGCTGTTGCTCGATACGTAAGTCCAGCGCATCGCTATCAAGTGTGGCCTCAACCGCTCCAGGTGCCGGCTCGAAGTTGACGAGCTCACGAAGCTTGAGCACGGCCTCGACTCTATACTGCGTGCCGTGTGCTACCAAGATGTCCCGAATATAAGGCTCAAAGCCATCGAGCTCGACGCGGACCTGGAAGGTCTCATCAATTGGGAAGGCGTCGACCAAAGAGAGAGTGCCCTGGTTGCCGACAAGCTCGTCATTGATGAAAACCTCCCCAGCAGGAGGGTCGACATTGATGGCGAGTATCGTTCTGTCGGGTGTCTCCAAGTTAACGATGCTGCCGTTCAGATACAGGCCCGCAAAGATACCGACGACGCCGACGATAGCCAGTGCTGAGATAAACAGCATCACCGGTGACACAACATGCTTGAGTGCATCGATGGTGACCGTGCGAGTCTCGCCGTGATGGGTGTCGATGGTGATGATGGCTTTCCCAGAATTGCCTGGAATACCGTCTGGCTCGACGAGAGCTTCAATGACCTGGTGAGCTCGCTTGGGATCGAGAGTCGCTGGTGAGATCTGGACCCATGGCACATTCGAGCTGACGTCACCTGGCATCGAGCCTTCACCGTCATTTCGAACCGTGACTCGAACAGGGAAGGGGTGTGCTCCCGTACGAATCCGGATGACTCTGGGACCATCGATCTTGAGGATTGCCTGCTCATTGAAGATCTGACCTGCAGAAAGGCTCGGACCAGGCTCTGGGCTGTTGTCCGCAAGGAGTGAGTCGAGGTCCAGTCCGTCGCCGATGGATACGTCTGGCTCTTCTCTCATCTCGCTGAATGGTGACATGTCGGCCGTGAAGTCTTGGAGCCCTGTGGGCGGTGCCTCTGAGTGCTGGTCTTTGATGAGGTCATCGAGGCCCATATCCAGCCCTGAGAAGTCTTCATCGAGCGTGGGGGTGCCCTGACTCTGCATCAGCGCATCGAGATCAATACCATCGTCGTGACCGTCCCCACTGTCGTCTGAGTCTGAGTCTGGGGCTGGGTCTGATGACAGGAGCGTCAGCCCTTCAGTTGGTTGCTCAGGAGGCAAGGGGAGTGACTCAAAAGACATCGTTCCCAGTACATCAGCTTCATCATCCAAGTGGTCAATGGAGATGACCTCTGTGTCCTCATCGCTGTCCTCGAGGCTCATGCTTGGCTCCTCAATGGCTGCACTGAGGTAGTCGATCTCATCTGTCTGGCCCGGCTCGGGAATCAGAGGCGGTGGCGGTGCGTCTCGCTCGGTGACCGGCATCGGCATGGCAATTGCCGGTGCGGAATCTGGCGGGGTTTCCTCAGCGCCTGATTCGATTCGCTCGAGGTGTTGCTCGACGCTCGGCATCGGCAGTGCGATGCCTTTTGTAGGTGGCGGTGGTGGTAGGAATGCCTGGAGCTGATCTGGAGCCTCAGCGCTGTCTGTTGACTGGCCAGCAGATGCGCGCTCTTGGTCGTAGGCGGCTCGCCTGTCTGGATCCTTCAAGACTCGCCAGGCTTCATCGATCTGCGCGTAGACTTGACTGCTCTGCTCAGTGTCGCGGAGCTGACGAGCCCAGCGATAGCGGCGGCGGTAGGCTGCCTCGAGTGAGGCAAGATCACCCTCTGGGTCGGCATCCAAGATCTCGTACAGATCCGTGATGCCGGAGAGGTCGATTGTCGGCGTCGATGCCAGGAGAGGCTCTGCAGTACTGAGGCTCAGAGCCTCAGCGTCCCGCTCAGCCAGAATTTCGCCAATGCGGCGGACAACAAGGGACTCGGGGAGATCCAGGATCTCGCCCTGACTTCGAATGGCCTCTTCACCTCGGACGGTGAGCTCGCCATCGGCGAGAGTTCCCTTGATGAACATCGAGAGGGTCTCGAGCTTTACTTGCTCATCTCTCTGGTCGAGGTCCTTGCAGTACCGGGTGGCCTCACTGGTGAGGGCCGTCTTGATGAGGTTGATGTTCTTGATCAACCACAGTGCTTCTTGTCGGTACTTCGGGTTGGCCTGCTGACCCTGAGCCCAGCTGCGTCTGACCTGAAGTGCGTGTGTGACTGCTGCCTTGTCTGCATCGCGCTCGATGTCCAGATACGCGTAGAGATCCGGCTGCTCTACCGATGCTGTAAAGCGATGAATCTCATCGAGCGCACGTTGGTCCATCAGCTAGCGAACCTCGGTATCTGCGACTTGCTCTTCTGCCGCGTCCATGTCCAGGAGCTCTCCGAGGAGATGGAGGCGCGCAGTCTGCGCGGACTGTGTCTCGACATCGACCACATCCACCTCAAGGATTTGATTGACGTTGTAGCGATAGATCACATCAATGGGCGTTCCCCGTGGGCGAGGGGGAAGGTCTTCCAGGATGATTTGACCCACCACAAAGACCTCGTCCCGATTGGTTCCAGCGCCCTCTGTTACCTCAACCTGGACCGCAGTCATGCCATCATAGGCGTATGCGAAGCGGCCATGACACTCGGCTGGGACTGGCGTGGACTTGTCGATAATCATCACGATCATCTCGTTGAGGTCTGAGTCCAGAGCCACCACGCCGAGCGGATGTGTACATGTGTCTTGAATCTCCACCTGTGGGATAGAGCGCACTTCAGGCTCTGGTGCTGGCGTCTCTGCTGCAGGGGGCGCTGCCGTGGCGGCTGCCTTATTCTTCCGTGCCCGTGCCTGGTCCTTTAAGGCTGCGCGGACCGACTTGAGCGCAGGGTGCTTGGGCTGGTGTCTGAGCACGCCGGCGAGGTTCGCTCCGATGGCAACACCCTCATCGGGGCTCACACCAGGGAAGGTGGCATTTCTTGCCAGGCCCTCGACCATCTGTCTGATCATGGGCATCTTGGTGGATCCGCCGACGAGCAGAACTTCATCGATCTCATCCCAGGTGAGATCCTGAGCACTCAGCAACAGGTTTGCGGTGTCCTCACATTGCTGGACAAGGTCCTCGGTGAGGGTCTCGAAGGTCTCCCGGGTCACCGTGATGGCTTCTCGTTTGCCCTGGTAGTTCACGGGAACGACTGCCTTGGGTTTTGTCGAGAGGGCGAGTTTTGCAGCGAGACAGCGCTCGTAGAGTTCTTGATAGGGTTGGGGATCATCCCGTGGGTCAACGTCATGCTTCTCCGCAAACACTTCCGCCACATGATTGACCAGCCGATCGTCCCAATCCTTACCGCCCAGTTCCGCATTGCCGTCGCTCGCCACGGTCTTGAATGTGATTCCGCCGATGTCCATGACGGTGACGTCAAAAGTACCACCACCCAGGTCAAACACCAGCACCCGTCGCTCATCGCCGAACTTCTCGAGGCCGTGGGCAATGGCGGCTGCGGTTGGTTCGTTGATCATGCTCAAGACATTGAGCCCAGCGAGGCGTCCCGCCTCTGAGGTTGCTGCCCGCTGAGCGCTGTTGAAGTACGCCGGCACGGTAATGACAGCGTCGCGAATCTCATGGCCTAGCGCTTCTTCTGCGTCAGCCTTGAGCTTCTTGAGGATGAGCGCAGAGATGGCTTGGGGTGTGTACTCCTCGCCATAAAATTCCATCTTGATGTCTTCACCCATCAGGCGCTTCACGAAGCGAATTGAGTTGGCGGGGTCCGCCACGATGCTCTTGACGGCTTCTTCGCCAACGACGCACGCGCCTGGCTCGTAGAAGTGGACCACGGATGGTGTGGTCGGGTGCCCGTCCGCATTCGCAACGATGGTGCTCTTGCCGAATTGGTCCACGACTGCCATCGCAGAGTATGTGGTGCCGAGGTCAATCCCCAATATGACGTCATTCATGCTGGTCGCCACGCGCTACTCATGCCTCGCTTGATGTCTGGCTCTGGAAGCGTCGGACCACCACTTCTTCAGCACGGAGTACCCGGCCTCCGCGTGTGAAGCCGCGCTTGAGCACGTTGTGGATGGAGTAGTCCTCTTCTTGGCTCTCGGTCTCGACGGTCTTGATGACCTTCTGACTCTTCCGGTCGAAGGCCTCGGTGGCCTCCATCGGAAGAACATCCCGCCGGTAGAGAAGCTCGAGCATCTCATCGATGAGGTACTGGAATGAGTCTGCGATAACCTCGGGGCTCATCTCTTTCTTGATGAGGCTTGCCTGGAACCAGTTGAGGCTGTCATAGAAGAGCAGAAGGTCCAGGAGTAGGCTCTTTTCATTCTGAAAAATGAAGTCTTCTTTGTACTGCTTCAGTTCTTCGTAGAGCGTGTCAAAAGCCCTCTGCTGCGTATCGCTCTCTGCATCCCGCTCAGCGAGGACCTCCTTGAGGGCAGCGATCTCGGCTGTCAGGGCGGCGATCTCACTTACGGTGGTGGTCGCGTTTGTATCTGTTGTCTTGTCGGTCATCAGTTTAGGCTCCGTCACTCAGCTCAGTGGCGAGGTTGATAAACGTACCCTCGAGCTCGATTGACTGGTCACAGTGGTGGTAGTCGTTGGCGGCTGAGCACAGCCCACGCAGATAGCCTTGGTCGACCTGGCGTCCGACGCCAACAGCAATGATGCGTCCACCCGTTCGGCGAATGCGGTGGCACTCCTCGAGTGCGCCTTCTGGGTCATCAGGGTGACCATCGGTCAAGATGACGTAGACCTTCTGCGCTCCGGTTGACTGCTTGAGTGCAGCCCTTGCTTGAGCCAGACCGAGCGCCATCGGTGTAGAGCCTATCGGGCTGAGGTTGGAGATGGCGTCGATGACAACACTCTGGTCGCCGGTCACCGGTGTCTTTAGGCCACCCGGGAAGGCGACAAGCGAGACTTTCCTTGGGTGCTTACCATCAAGCGTTCGGTCAATGAAGCTTCGTGCTGCTCTGCGCGCTTCGTTGATGCTCTGGCCGTACATTGAGCCGGAGCAATCCAGGAGCAGGGCAATGTGTAGCGGGACATTATCGCGAGCCAGGTCTTCGAGGGACACCCCGGACTTACTGAGTCTGTGCCCCAGGGTCTGACCGTTGTTGAGGTCCATACACTCAACCTCAACGATTCCGTTCTCGTTGTACCGGAAGGTCACGGCGAGTCGTGTGTCTCCAGCAGGCCTCGCTGGCACGCCATAGAACTCGAAGTGTCCAAGTGCATTGCACTCGAGTGGCTGGCTGGATTCACCCTGAACAAGCCAGAGGTCCATTGTCGCCTGGTTATCGTGAGAGGTGACATAGTCATCGCGGGTACGCTCACAGGGGATGCGTGTGTTTCGGCGGATGATCTGGGAATTCTTGAGCTGGCCTTCCTTGAAGACCACCATGCCCAGCGAGTGACTGGTGACATCGTGGGTTCGAATATCGACTGGAGGCTTCTCGCCGGAGAGCTTGGCACTCTCGAGTGCTGCAGTCAGTGCGGCGCCGAGCGCTACGCATTCGTCAGGGTTGATGTCTGTGGCGGCAGCCTTGGCAAACATCGATTGGATCAGCTCCCGGACCATCGGCATGCGTGTCGAGCCGCCGGCGAGGAGGACCACGTCTACGTCATTGCCAGACGTGCTGGAGTCGTCGAGTACATCCTGAGTGAGGAGCTTACAGCGTGCGATCAAGGCTGAGGTCAGCTCTTCAAACAGCTCTCGGGTAATTTCTTCACGGAGAATCTGTCCGTTGAAGTCAAAGAACAGGTTGACCTTGGGGCGGCGCGAGAGCGAGAGCTTGGCGCTTACACACTTTTGGCGGAGGTCGTGGTAGGCCGCGGTGTCCTCGAGGGGGTCGACGCCGTGCTTTTCTTGAAAGCGCTCGCTGATGTAGGTGATCAGCACCTCGTCCCAGTCCTTACCGCCGAGCTGGTGGTCACCATTTGTGGCCTCGACATTGATGTTCTTGCCAGCAATCTCTGCCAGGGTCACATCGAATGTGCCGCCACCCAGGTCAAAGACCATGACCTTCATGTCCTTGCCGGCATTTGCGAGGCCGTAGGCAAAGGCTGCGGCTGTGGGCTCATTGATGAGCTTGAGTACCTTGAGTCCAGCCAATTCTCCGGCCTTCAGGGTGGCCCGTCGCTGCTGGTCACCGAAGTACGCTGGAACTGTGATGACGGCTTCTTCGATCGGGTGCCCAAGCCGGACTTCTGCGTCGTGCTTGAGCTTGGCCAGGATGAAGCTTGAGAGTCTCTCTGGGTTGTAGACTTCGTTTCGGTAAGCAAAGCCGTAGTCCGGATCTCCCATGTACCGCTTCACGAAATCCACGACCTGATCAGGGTAGGCCACAGCAGCTTGCTTGGCGTAGTTACCGACCACGATGTCATCGCCATCAAAGAGCACCACGGAAGGTGTGATGCGATCACCTTCGGCATTCGCCAGAATCTCAGGCACGCCGTGCTTGTTGACCTGCGCGATGGCGGAGTAGGTGGTTCCGAGGTCGATGCCGACGGCGCGGTTGCTCATGGCGGTCAGTCCAACGTGATTCAGCGAGGTGTGTTCTTGAAACACGTACCAAGGACATCCGCAGCTTGCCACCTTATGATCCGCGCGCGTAGGGGCCTTTTTTGGGGAGGATAGAAATGATTGGACTGGTGCTGGCATCATCGAGCAAGTGGCGTCTTCAGTTGATGCACGAGGCTGGGATTCCAGCAGAGGCTGTGGATTCAGGGGTGGATGAGTCTGCTGTAGTGGGGGAGAGCCCCATCGAGACTGCTGAGCTGAGAGCCATCGCGAAGGCACGAGCTGTTGCCGAACGGCGTCCGGATTCATGGGTGCTCGGTGCTGACCAGGTCATTCACTTAGATGGCGAGACTATCGGTAAGCCGCCGAGCGATGCCGTCTGGCGTGAGCGTCTTCAGCGCATGCGTGGTCGGGGGCATGCGCTCAGCACAGCAGTCGCGCTGTGGGATGGCTCAGTGATGGAAGTGAAGACGGTCACGACCATGGTTCACTTTCGAGCCGATCTCACCGATCGCGAGATCGATGCCTACATTGCCTGTGGGGAGGCCAGAGGCTGTGCAGGTGGCTACATGGTTGAGCGAAGGGGGGCTTGGCTGGTGGACTCAATCGATGGCGACTGGTTGAACGTTGTAGGGCTGCCCATGCTCACCGTAGTGAGTATGCTGAGAAGCCGCGGCTGGAGGGTGCCAGAGTGAGTCAGGTCTACGATGAGCTGGCCGCGCTGTCAGCAGACATCCATGCTGCACTCGACTGGGCACGCTTGACTGGCTCGGAGGTGCTCCCACGCGAGCGCATTGTGCCGCTCAAGGCAGAGCCTGCGGCGCCACGTAAGCGCCCGCCACCGGCCGCAGTGCCCGCAGTGACCCACGTAGCCCCAGTGGCCCCTCCGAGGCCTGTTGACCCATCACCGGCGTCAGCCCCTGTAGCTGAGTCGCCCAGGGTGGCGACGCCCGAGGTCACACCGGCGGCTGCCTCTTCGCCTAAGCCCGGCCGGACCAAGGCCTCGGCCAAGTGGGCTGCACTGATGACCGGTCCCACGACACATACCAGTCAGGGGCCCAACGATGCTGCAATTTTAGTGATTCGAGGCTCTGGCTCCTCATTGGACGCTGAGACGATGCTCGATAGGATGCTCGAGAATGTGCTGAAGACTGGTCGTGAGTCTGTGGCGATCATCGATCTGGTCCGAGATACGCGCCCCCCAGCGCAGATCGGTAGGGGAGTCCGTGAGGCACTCTCAGGCTACAGCCCGGCCGTCATTCTGGTCATGGGTACATTCGCCGCTCGGGCCTTATTCGCAGACGACGATACCGTCGCGAGTGCACGTGGGGAATGGCGGGCCATAGAGTGGCCTGGCAAGACCGTTAAGACCCGCGTGACCCACCATCCCGAGGCCATCATTGCACTGGCCGCCCGGGGTGAACCGGGGGCGAAGCGAGAGACATTTACGGATCTGATGGCTGTTGGTGAGCTGCTCAGCCGATCTTGAGGTCGCCCAAGAGGTCAGCAAAGGTGCCGAGCGACTGCTTCTTCTTGCTGTCATCACGCTGATGCTTCTTCCAGTTGGTCCGGCCGTCACCGCCATCACCCTTCATGCTCAGCGCGATTCTCTTCCGCTCAAGATCGATCTCGATCACGCGAACCTTCACTTCCATTCCTGTCTTCACCACTGAGCGTGGGTGGTCGACGCGATGCTCAGCCATCTGAGAGATGTGTACGAGACCCTCGAGTCCATCAGCGAGCTTCACGAAGGCGCCAAAGTCCATGATTCGGGTGACTGTGCCGGTGTACTCATCCCCCTCAATAAAGTCTGTCTCTACGGTTTCCCATGGGCCTGCAACTTCGTCCTTGAGCCCGAGGCTGATGCGATCCTTGCTGCGGTCGATATTTTTGACCCGAACGGTCAAGACATCGCCCTTGGCTGGTAGCTGTACGTCTGCGCCTTGCCCGATCTCGCTCTTGTGCAGCAGGCCTTGAACGCCACCAAGTTCTACGAACACACCGAAGTCCTGGACGGACACGACTGTGCCTTCCTTGACATCGCCCTCCGCGATCTTGTCCCAGGTCTGGGAAGCCTCTTCAGCCACCTCGATGAGTTCATATGCGCGATGAGAGACCACAAGGTCGCGTTCTTTGAACTCTACAATGATGAAGACCAGTGTCTGGCCGACCCAGCTGTCGAGGTCTTCGCCAGGTGTTCGGGCGATCTGCGAGACGGGGCAGAACGCCTTTACGCCTGAGATGGACACATTGAAGCCACCTGGGTTTCGCCCTTCGACGATACCCTCGAGCGGAATGCGCCCGCGAAAGGCCTCCTCGAGCATCTCTCTTGATCCTGTTCCTGAACGCTTCTGAGCCAGGACAATGCCTCGTGCGCCGACCGAGACCACGAAGGCAGAGAAAGCATCCCCCACCTTCAGGTCATCCGCGTCTGTCAGACCTGACCGAGCAATGGTCCCCTCAGTCTTTGCGCCGACATTCACGAAGATGGTCTCTTCGGTGATCGAGGCGATGGTGCCGTTGATCTGCTGTCCAGCCTCAGGGTCTGCTGGTCCAGCCCCCTCCATGAGGGTCGCCATTGCATCCTCACCGAGCGCCTTGGCCTCTTTCTCTAAGGCTGCTGCATCGATTCGTGGGCCTGTGTCCTGCTTTGGCTTGAGCTTAGGTGTTGGCCTCGGCGCTGCGGCCTCGACCTCTGCCTCAGCCTGCAGCTCTGTGGTCTTCTCAGGCTTTGAGTCGCCTTTTTTGCGGCGGATAGTACGTACACGATCTGACATGAAACACCTCGGAGACCACACGTCTATTGCGCTGCGGGTTAGGAGGCTGCTCCAAAACCCAGGAGGTGCCCTTGTTGGTTCTTACCCACAAGGAAGGCGAAGTTCTCCAGATCGGATCTGACATCCGAATTCATGTGAAGCGGATCAAGGGCAATTGGGTGCGCCTGTGTATTGACGCACCACGAGAGGTGCAGCTGCGTCGCCTCTCACCCGAAGAGGCGGCCCGGGAAGAAGAGATGGATACTGACTGAGATGGATGTCGAGGATCCTAGACTCAACGCATATAATTTCGAGCTGCCCGAGGGATCCATCGCCAGGTTCCCGCCAGAGCAGCGCGACGGTGGGCGTCTGCTTCGAAGTGATGGTCAGGGCTGGACTGATGAGGCCGTCACAGACCTGGTAGAGGCATTCTCACCGGGTGACTTGCTCGTCGTCAACGACACGAAGGTCCTCTCCGCTCGACTGTTCGGAAAGCGGTCTACAGGCGGGCGAGTCGAGGTCCTGCTGCTGGGGCTCGGCGAGGCTGAAGTGCCTGCGATGGTTCGGCCTGGCAGGCGACTGAAGCTTGGTGAGCAGATTCAGCTGCTGGGCCATGACGGGGAGCCTTCACCATTTACGGCCTGTCTTGGCGCGTCGGAGGCGGATGGTACGCGTCGAGTGAGTCTGAGTGCGCCCGCCGAGACGGTCATGGCGGCCTGTGGTCGTGTGCCGCTGCCTCCGTACATGGAGCGGCCAGCGACTGCCGAGGATGCGTTGCGCTATCAGTCGGTCTTTGCGAGAGAACCTGGCGCTGTGGCTGCACCGACGGCAAGCCTTCATCTGACCTCAGCGATGCTGGAGGCGCTCGAGTTGAAGGGGGTAGGGGTTCATCGGATCACGCTGCACGTGGGTGCAGGGACATTCAGAAACCTGAGGCCCAGTGATCTCGACAGGGGAACCCTGCACAGTGAGCAGTATGTTGTCGGGGAGGACGTTGCGGTAGCGATCGCTGAGGCCAAGGCTCGTGGTTATAGAGTCACTGCAGTGGGGACGACTGTGACCCGAACACTGGAGTCTGCTGCACGGGCAACCGGTGTAGTGGTCGCTGGCGCAGGCGTAACGGACCTCTTCATTCAGCCAGGCTTTAAATTTCAGATCGTGGACCGGTTGATGACTAATTTTCACCTCCCGCGTTCATCACTTCTGATGCTGACCTGTGCTTTTGGCGGGCGCGACCATGTCCTCGCGGGCTATTCGGACGCCATTGAGCGTGGCTACCGCTTCTACAGCTATGGAGATGCGATGTTGCTTGAGCGAGAGGAGCGGAGCGTCTGATGAGTGTCTTGAGCTATTCGGAAACCCACCGCTGTGGGGAGGCCCGTGCGGGTGTGCTGAGCACCCCACACGGCGATGTACAGACGCCGGCGTTTATGCCTGTAGGTACCAAGGGCACTGTGAAGGGTCTCGTCGCGCCCGAGCTGGAAGAGGCTGGCGTCGAGATCTTGCTCTGCAACGCCTACCATCTCTGGGTACGGCCAGGC
>Ga0315315_10001809_pt1 | contig 19613 bp, 19 predicted proteins | sample M140m3416metaG_FD_203699 | JGI IMG/M metagenome (GOLD analysis project Ga0315315, IMG submission 203699) | Ammonia-oxidizing marine archaeal communities from Monterey Bay, California, United States - M1 40m 3416 | ecosystem: Environmental > Aquatic > Marine > Intertidal zone | place: USA... | reverse complement strand
TGGTGTTCCTCAAATGGAAATATCAGCTTCTTTTATCAGAAATTCAATTAAAGAAGCAAAAGATGTTTCATATTTGATGCCTGAAAAAGCATGGCAATATATTGATGAAATGAATTTTTATAAATAAAGCGATTTATTGGTTACGAGTTTGCAGTTATTAGAGAAAAAATGAAAAATAATTATATATATAATAAAACACACACTTCTCTCAAAATAGGGGTTGAGTTACTAATTTTTTTTTTCATGTTCTCATCTTGCACTATACAAATGAAGATGGGTGTTTCTACTGATGTAAAGAAGAAAAGTGGCATCAAAATTGTTGTTGAAAGCACAAAGCAAAAAGAATATATAGGTTGGTGGGTTTATGGAGAGGGACAACATATTTTTAAAGATGAACAAAATCTTGAAGAGTATGATATGGAATTCCTAAATGAGAATATGGAAGAATTAGTTCAGCTTTACTTGGCAGTTTGTGAAATGGAATTTTTCCCTATGGAGTGCAAAATGAACGGTTATCTACAAAAAGAATTAGTAGAAAAAAAAACTACCTTAATAGTTTCTGACTTTGAAATACTCTACATACAAGGCTGTGGGGAGTAGAGAACAAGTAGCCAAATCAACTTTGTATGCAAAAAGATTAGTTGATATCATTGAATTTGTGTAGCATATATGTATGTGAAGAACTAGTAAGGGAGATAAGAATTAATAGGTTTAACCCTAATCTACGTATCAAATCAAGCCTAAGTTTTTAAGACGAAATGATTTGGTAAGAAAAAAAGTTGAACTACTTTATTTTAATACTACCAGAAAATAGTTTTTTCTAACAATTTGCTTCTAAGCATTATTATACCGATATATTATTAATATCATCAGCTAGTTTTTTAAGAGGTTTTAAAATCTTGCTAGTAGCATCACTACATGCAAATTAAAGCTGTAAGAATCAGGATATTTTTTAGTTTACTCATGGTAAATGACATCCAATATAGTTTGCCCAACAGCATTAAGAGTTTCTTTATCGATATTATCCATATCATCTTTATGAGTGTGCCAATGTTTGTTGAAATTACTTTCTGTAGCTGGGTCATACTCAATAATATCAATAGTCGGAATACCAGTAATTTGGTTTACATATAAATGGTCATCAACTATTTGTTGGGCATTTTCAAATACAAAATACTTCCCAAAACCCAATCTATGGGCTTTACGCCATACTTTTTGTAAGACACTTGAGGCATAATAAAATGAGATTTGTTCGTGCCTAAAAGTTGCATCTTTTGCTCCAACCATATCTAGTAAAATTCCATATCTAGCAAAGTAGTTTTGTTTATGGGGGTTCTTGCTCCAATACTGTGATCCTAAGCACCAGGAATCTTGCATAATTGGGTATTTAGAATTTTCAGGTTGGCCATAATCTTCAGCATCAAAAAGTATAATATCAACTCCTATTTTAGGATTTTTTTTACTGAATTGTCTTGCTAGCTCTATTAAAACTCCAACTCCACTTCCTCCATCATTTGCCCCAAGTATTGGACTGCTTTGGTTTTCAGTATCATGGTCGGCAATGTGCCTGCTGTCCCAATGGGCAAATAGAGCAACTCTATTATTTTTCTCTGGGGAAAAACTTGCAATAATATTTTTTAGCGTATGCTTTTTACCATCATAAGTTCTGATTGGGGCTTCTTGCACAATTGTATTTGGAGTATAGGTTTTGAATTTTTTTTCTAACCAATTAGCACAGTTTTTCCAGCCTTTACTAGAAATTACTCTCGGGCCAAAACTTACTTGTTTTTCTACAAAATAATAAGCAGAATCTGCATTAAAAGTTGGTATTTCAATTTTTGATTTTGGGTTTTTTGGAGTAGGGTTTGTCTTTTGTTGAGGCTCAGTCGAGCAAGCAGAAAGAAAGAGCATTGCTAAAAGTAATACACCCCCGACCACTCTTTTTAGTAATGATTTTTTATCTAACATCTTAATATCTATTATATGTCATCTATTTTATCTCCCAAGTACTACCTTCTCTATTGTCTTTTATTTGAATTCCAGATTTGTGCAATTCATCACGAATCAAATCGGCAGTGCTAAAGTCTTTGTGCTTTTTTGCATTTTCTCTAAGTTTTAAAACTAATTCCATCACTACTTCAGTAAGGTTATTACCTCCTTTTTCTTTTGTAGAAGTAAGACCTAAAATATCTTTAACAAAAACAGAATAAAGTTTTTGCATTTTTAATAAATCAGAAGCTGTTAAACCTTCTTTACCATCTTTTACTGAGTTTATAATTCTTACTCCATCAAATAAATGTGCAATTAAAATAGGTGTATTAAAATCATCATCCATAGCAGCATAACAATTCTTTTCTAGCTCCTTTATATCATAAGTTGATTTTTCAGAAGGGTTTAAAATTTGCAATGTTTCTATTGCATTCATCAGTTTTGTAAAACCTTTTTCGGCAGCTTGTAAGGCTTCATTTCCAAAATCTATAGTGCTTCTGTATTGCGCTTGTAGTATGAAAAAACGAATTGTCATTGGGCTATAAGCTCTATCTAACTTGGAATGAGTTCCATTAAAAAACTCCTCTAATTTGATGAAGTTTCCAAGAGATTTACCCATTTTTTTACCATCAATTGTAATCATATTATTGTGCATCCAATAGTTTACAGGATTACAATTATTACAAGCGTTAGATTGTGCTATTTCTGCTTCATGATGAGGGAAAACCAAGTCCATTCCACCCCCATGAATATCAAAAGTTTTACCTAAATATTTTTCACTCATTGCAGAGCACTCCATATGCCAACCAGGAAATCCTTTACCCCAAGGAGAATCCCACCTCATAATATGCTCAGGATGTGCTTTTTTCCAAATGGCAAAATCAACTGAACTTTTCTTTTCTGATTGCCCGTCCAAAGCGCGAGTTCCCTCTAAAGTATCCTCTATATTTCTTCCTGAAAGAGCTCCGTAAGGATAAGATTCATTGTATTTATTTACATCCAAATAAACTGAACTATTTACCTCATAAGCAAATCCTTTTTTTAGGATTTTTTGTACCATTTCAATCTGCTCAATGATATGACCAGTTGCTCTTGGCTCAATTGATGGAGGTAAACAATTTAAAGCTTCCATTGCTTTATGATAGCTAATTGTGTAGAATTGAACAATTTCCATAGGTTCCAATTGTTCTAATCTTGCTTTTTTAGCAATTTTATCTTCTCCTTCATCTGCATCATTTTCAAGGTGTCCTGCATCTGTTATATTTCTAACATATCTTACTTTATAATTAGAATGTTTTAAGTATCTAAAAACCACATCAAAAGTAATTGCGGGGCGTGCATGACCTAAGTGGGGATCACCATAAACAGTGGGTCCACAAACATACATTCCTACATGATTTTCTACTATAGGATTGAAAACTTCTTTTTTTCTTGTAAGGCTATTGTATATCTGTATTTTTCTGCTCATTATGAAATTTTTTATATTTTTCTTTGAGATTTATCATCAAATCCGAAGTCATTTTTTCTAGGTTATATTTAAGCTCCCAACCCCAATCATTTTTCGCGTGCGTATCATCAATTGATGATGGCCATGAGTCCGCAATTTCTTGTCTAAAATCAGGCTTGTAACTCATTTTAAAATTTGGGATGTGTTTTGCAACTTCTTCTGATAATCTTTTTGGTGTAAAACTAAAACCTGCCACATTATAAGAAGAACGGATTTTCACATTATTAGAAGGTGACTCCATTAATTCAATTGTTGCACGGATTGCATCTGGCATATACATCATTGGCAAGCTAGTATTTTCAGATAAAAAACTTTCGTATTCACCATCAGTGATTGCTTTATGAAAAATTTCCACAGCATAATCAGTTGTTCCTCCCCCTGGAGCTGATTTCCAACCAATTAAGCCTGGATAACGGATAGATCTTACATCTACGCCAAATTTATTAAAGTAATATTCATTCCATCTTTCTCCAGCCTGCTTTGTAATTCCGTAAACTGTATTGGGTTCCATTATCGTGTATTGAGGAGTATTCTCCCTTGGAGTTGTAGGTCCAAATACTGCAATAGATGAAGGCCAGAAAATTTTTTTAATTAGCCCATCTTTTGCTAAATCCAATACGTGAGAATGAGAGCGCATATTTAGCTTCCAACCCAATTCAATATTTTGCTCTGCAGTTGCAGAAAGTAGAGCAGCCAATAAATAAACTTGAGTAACTTTATATTTTTTTACAATATTCCTTAATAATTCTTCGTCTAATATATCTAAATTTTCAAACGGACCAGTTTGCATTACTGCATCACAAGAAGGGCGAATATCAGAAGCGATAACATTTTCGTTGCCGTATATTTTTCTCAGCTCAATTACTAACTCTGTGCCAATTTGGCCTGATGAACCTATAATTAAAATTCGTTCTTGCATACATTTAAATATTTTGACAAATATAATATTATCTAATACTTTAATAGGAAAATAAATTTGCAATAAAATTTTAAGATTTTATATCTTTGTTCTAAATTTACTAATCAGAATATTATGGATCCTAATACTGGCAAAAAAGGAATGTTTAATAAACTAAGTAAGGAACAATGTTTAGCTTTATTAGATAAAGAGGATTTTTGTAGGAAAACTGTTTCTTTTTATAGGTATGTTATTTTAGATTCCCCTTTTGATTTGCGCGATGAATTATATTCACAGTGGAATAAGTTGGGAGTTTTAGGACGAATTTACTTGGCACATGAAGGGATAAATGCACAATTAAGCGTTCCTGAGCACAATTGGGAGGCATTTGAAGAGGCAATACATAACCATAAATATTTTACAGCTATGCCCTTTAAATTTGCAGTTGAAGATGATGGAAAATCATTTTATAAACTAACAATTAAAGTGAAGCATCAGATTGTTGCTGACGGCTTACCAATTGATGAATATGATGTGACGGATGTGGGGGTACATTTGGATGCTGCAAAATGGAATAAAGCATTAGAAAGTGGAGCTACAGTAGTAGATATGCGTAATCACTATGAAACTGAGATAGGTAGGTTTAAAGGAGCTATTTGCCCTGATGTTGAAACCTTTAAAGAAGAGTTGCCTGAAGTAAAAGAAATGTTAAAAGGACAGGAAGAAGATGAGATTTTACTTTATTGTACCGGTGGGATAAGATGTGAGAAAACATCAGCATATTTAAAACATCATGGGTTTAAAAATGTTTTTCAGTTGCATGGAGGCATAATTGATTATGCCCGACAATTAGAAGAAGATGATAGTTTGAGGAACAACTATGAAGGTAAGAATTTTGTATTTGATGAAAGAAGAGGTGAGCGTATATCGTTTGATGTAATTAGTAACTGCCATCAATGTGGAGAGCCATTTGATACGCATGTAAATTGTAGGAATGTAAATTGTAATTTATTGTTTTTGCAATGTGATAATTGTAAAACTAAGTATGAGAATTGTTGCTCGATAGAATGTATTGAGATTATTAATTTGCCAATTGAGAAACAGAAGTTATTTAGAAAAGGCTCGGGAAAAAAGAAGAAGTATTACAGTCATAAAAGAATTAATCTAAATTTAAATAAACATGATAAGAATAACTAAGGAATTTAAGTTTGAAATGGCACATGCCCTGCATGGATATGATGGGTTATGCGCAAATATTCACGGTCATTCATACAGGCTTTGGGTAACCGTAAAAGGAAAAGTAAAAAACGAATTAGGACATCCTAAAAATGGTATGGTAATGGATTTTTCTGATTTGAAAAAGGTTGTAAAGCCTAATATAGTAGATAAGTTTGATCATTCTTTGGTTCTTAATGCCAACTCCCCACATGCTGATATTAACTTGGAAGCTTTTGATAAAGTTTATCATTTGGATTATCAACCAACATCAGAAAATTTAGTTATTGATTTTGCTAACTACATTAAAGCACAACTTCCTGAAGGTGTAAGTTTGGTAAAAGTTGTTTTGTCAGAAACTTCAAGTAGTTTTGCAGAGTGGAATTTTGAGGATATTAGTTAATAAATTATATAGATTTTATATAAATAAAAATGAATTTAAAATTATGTGTTAAATTATAGTTTGCATACATTGGTTTTTCTATTTTTGTGAACGAAAAAATTTATCAAATGACAAATATTTTAATTTTTATTATTGTAATCTTAGTTATTGCAGCATTAGTTCAAATTGTTAGAGTTAGTGAGTTATTATCAGAAATAAAAAACCAGGATGTTAATGAAGTAACTGATAATGACAATAATACTCAAGGGCTATTGTTTTTAATAATAGGTTTTGGATTTTTAGTTTTTGTTGTTTGGCAAATGATAACTTGGAATCACCTTTTATTGCCTCCTGCAAGCTCGGTACATGGTACTCAAATTGATTTATTAATGAAGGTGTCAATGGGATTAATTATTACAGTGTTTTTTATTACATCACCTTTACTATTTTATTTTGTATATAAGTATAGGGGTAAAAAATCAAATAAAGCATATTTTTTATCTCATAATAATAAGTTAGAAGTTGTATGGACTGTTATTCCTACTATAGCTCTTACAGCACTCATCATATTTGGTTTAAAAACATGGGATAACGCTATGAATGTTGAGGTCACTGAATCAACTCAATTCATCGAAGTTTATGCACAGCAATATAATTGGACAGCAAGATATTCAGGACTTGATAATAAATTAGGTAGAGCAAACTATAAATTAGTTAAAGGGCAAAATACTCTTGGTGTTGATATGTCAGATGTCAATTCTGCTGATGATAAAATGGCTAGAGAAGTTCATCTAGTAGTGAATGAACCTGTATTATTAAAGTTTCGTTCTCAAGATGTAATACATTCTGCTTACTTACCTCATTTTAGAGTACAAATGAATTGTGTTCCAGGAATTACGACACAATTTGGATTTACTCCTAACAAGACAACTGATCAAATGAAAGAAAGTGAAGGAGAAGATTTTGAATATGTTTTATTGTGTAATAAGATATGTGGAGCTTCTCATTTTAACATGCAAATGAAATTTATTGTTGAAACCCAAGAAGAATATGATATTTGGATTGCATCTCAGGATAATTTAGAAAAAAAACTATTAACTCAAAAATAATATAAAAGATGTCGGAACATCATAAAGAAAACTTCATTACTAAATATATTTTTAGTATGGATCATAAGATGATAGCAAAGCAATTTCTTTTAACTGGAATGTTTATGGCAGTTGTTGGGATGTTAATGTCTGCTATTTTCAGAGTTCAATTGGCTAATCCTGGTGAAACATCTATATTATATAACTTATTGCCAAGCGCTTGGCTAAATGATTCAGGAGGTTTAAATCCTGATAAATATTTAGCCTTGGTTACCATGCATGGAACAATCTTAGTTTTTTGGGTACTAACAGCCGGTCTTTCAGGTACATTTGCTAATTTCTTAATACCATTACAAATTGGAGCTAGAGATATGGCCTCTGGCTTCTTAAATATGCTTTCGTATTGGTTCTTTTTTATTGCTACTGTTGTATTGATGAGTTCATTATTTGTTGAATCAGGTCCTGCATCTGGTGGTTGGACAATCTACCCCCCACTTTCTGCACTTCCACAAGCAATTCCTGGGTCAGGTGCTGGTATGACATTATGGTTAATTAGTATAACATTATTTGTTGTTGGCTCATTACTTGGAGGGCTAAATTATATAGTTACAATATTAAATTTAAGAACCATTGGGATGACTATGAAACGGCTTCCTCTTACAATTTGGGCCTTATTAATCACAGCAATACTTGGAGTTCTTTCATTTCCAGTTCTTTTATCTTGTGGTCTCTTACTAGTTTTTGACAGGTCATTTGGCACTAGTTTTTATCTTTCAGATATCATTATTAATGGTGAAGTTTTACACAATGAAGGAGGAAGTCCTATTTTATTTGAGCATTTATTTTGGTTTTTAGGTCATCCTGAAGTGTATATTATTTTATTGCCAGCATTAGGTATTGTTTCTGAGGTGATTGCTGTAAATTCAAGAAAACCTATTTTTGGATATAAAGCAATGGTTGGAGCGTTATTATTAATTGCATTTTTATCATTTATTGTTTGGGGTCACCATATGTTTATGACGGGAATGAATCCTTTTCTAGGTTCTGTATTTACATTTACTACTCTACTTATAGCTATACCTTCAGCTGTAAAAGTATTTAATTATTTAGCCACTTTGTGGAGGGGAAATATTCGTTTTACACCAGCAATGTTATTTGCTATTGGAACGGTTTCAGCATTTATTACAGGTGGATTAACTGGAATTATTCTAGGAGATAGTGCTTTAGACATTAATGTGCATGATACTTATTTTGTTGTCGGACACTTTCATATTGTAATGGGTCTTTCTGCTATATATGGTATGTTCGCAGGTGTTTATCATTGGTTCCCAAAAATGTATGGAAGAATGATGAATAAGAATTTAGGATATATACATTTCTGGGGTACTTTTATTTGTGCATATGGTGTATTTTTCCCTATGCATTTTTTAGGATTAGCTGGTTTGCCAAGAAGATATTACTCTAATTCTGCTTTCCCAATGTTTGATGGGTTGTCAGATATTAATGATCTTATTACTTTCTTTGCATTAGCCGGAGCTTTAGTTCAAGTAATTTTTCTTTTTAATTTCTTTTATAGTATATTTAAAGGCACAAAAGCAAGTCAAAACCCATGGGAATCAAACACCTTAGAGTGGACTACACCTGTAGAAAGAATACATGGGAATTGGCCTGGCGACTTGCCAGTTGTAAAGCGTTGGGCATACGATTATTCAAAGCCAGGAGCTAAAGAAGACTTTATTCTACAAACTGAACCATTAAAGGATGGCGAGATAGATCATTAATATGGATATGGTTTTAAGAAATATAGTTAAAAAGCAGCTTTTATGGATATCACTAGCTGCAATTTCAATGTTTTTTGCAAGCATGCTATCTGCATTTATAGTTGAAAAGGCTGACGTTGTAAATTGGAAGGAATTTATTTTACCAAATTATTTTTTATTTAGTACTATTATTATTATTATCAGTAGTTTCTTGTTATTCTTTATTAAACCTCAACTTAAAAAAGAAAAGCCCATATTTGGTTTAGTTTTTACTGTATTAATTTTAGGAATTCTATTTTCATATTTTCAAATTAAGGGATGGCAGCAATTAACTAGTCAGGGCATTTATTTAACAGGAGTTGGGAGTAATATATCAGGTTCGTTTTTATATATTTTAACTTTAACCCATCTTTTACATCTTGTTGGAGGGCTAGTTGGTTTATGTATAAGCACAATTAAATCAAAACAGAATTTGTACTCAATTAATAATTATTTAGGCTTAGAGTTAACAGCTATCTATTGGCATTTTTTAACTGTACTTTGGGTCATATTATTTGCTTTTTTAAAGTTCTATTAAATCAATAAATTATGGATGAAGCGTTAGATGAAGCATTAGTAAAAGATCATAAGCCAGCCTGGAAAGGAGGTGATCAGCCTTATGAAGCAAGTTATGGGAAATTAATGATGTGGTTTTTCTTAATTACGGACACCTTGACATTTTCTGCTTTTTTAGCTGCGTATGGTTTTAGTAGATTTAAATATCCAGAAGTATGGCCCGTTCCTGAAGATGTTTTTACACATTTTCCTTTTTTACAAGGTGAGCACCCACTACTCTTTGTCGCATTAATGACATTTATTCTAATTATGAGTTCTGTTACTATGGTACTTGCTGTAAACTATGGTCATAAAATGGAAAAAAATAAGGTAATACTATGGCTTTCACTAACTATTGTAGGAGGCTGTCTTTTTTTAGGATCACAAGCTTGGGAATGGGGGCATTTTATTCACGGAGACAGAGGTGGGATTGAAACAAAAAATGAATACGTGGTTCATGTAGCAGAGGGGGAAAAGCTTTCATCTGTTTATGAGCTAATGGATATAGATAAATATTCTGATGATAGTAGTTTAAAATATTTTGGTTTAGAAGATTTAACATCAGAGATGCAAGAAGGTTTTGACCAGCAGAATATAAATACTTTAATAGAACAACTAAAAGTTAAGCCAAGTTTTAATATTAGAAAAGCAAATAAACAATTTTTGACAAATGAAGAGTCAATTAAGTATCTTAATAAAAATGCAACTAAAGTAATAGTCGGTGCTAACTTATATGAAAATGAATATGGCCATAGATTATTTGCAGATTATTTCTACTTTATTACAGGTTTCCATGGCTTCCATGTTTTTAGTGGAGTTGTCTTATTAATTGTAATTTTAATTAATGTAATCAAAGGGACATACGAAAGAAGAGGTCATTATGAAATGGTTGAAAAAGTAGGATTATATTGGCATTTTGTTGACTTGGTATGGGTTTTTGTGTTTACCTTCTTTTATTTAGTTTAAAATTTAAAATTTAAAATTTAAAAAATATGGGTGCAGAAAAAAAAGGAAATTGGTGGATATGGAGAGTTTTTTGGATTCTCTTGTTTGTCACTGCTTTTGAAGTAGTATTAGGAATTCTTAAGGTTAACGAGAAATTACCAGAATTTCTAGTTTATGACACATTTTTAGGACTTGCTTGGCTCACACACATATTTATTATTTTAACTATTTTTAAAGCAGCATATATAGTTATGACATTTATGCACTTAGGGGATGAAAAAGTCACTTTAAAATGGACAATATTATTGCCTGCATTTATACTTGTACCATATTTGTTATTCATTCTATTAAATGAAGCGGTATATACCTATTTAAAAATTTAGAATTTTAAATATTATGAGAGCAGGGAAAATAACGCTTCTTTTTTTATTGTTGGTTTTACCGGCTATAATGTACTTTTATTTAACAAGGGGGTATAATAATTTTATTAAATTAGAGATTATAGGCGAAGCTGATTATAGTATTGATGATTTTAGTTTTATCAATCAAGACAATGATACTATTACAAAGGACAGTCTCTTAGGATCAATTTATGTTGCAAATTTTTTCTTTACATCTTGCCCTACTATTTGTCCAACGATGACGAGAAATATGTCATATTTACAAGACAAACTTAGTGTTTATCCTAATATTAGGTTTTTATCTCATACCGTTGATCCTTATAATGATACACCCAAAAAATTAAGCGACTATGTCAATTTAATGCAACAAAAAAACATTAGTATTGATTTATCTAATTGGGATTTTGTTACCGGCGATAAAGATAAATTATATGAATCAGCAGCAAATTACTTTGTTAATGCTAGTGTTGATTCTTTGGCTCCTGGAGGCTTTTTACATTCTGAGTATTTTATTTTAATTGACAAGCAGGGTAGAGTTAGATCTGGTATTGATATAAATGGCAATGTTGTTGGTGCTTATGATGGTACTAGTGAAGTGCAGATGAAAGATCTTATTAATGACATTAATGTTCTAATGGCGGAATACAAAAGACCCTTAAAGGATGCTAAAGATTAAATTATTTGTCTTAGTCATTTTAATGACTGTTTTCAATTCATTCATCTTTGCTCAGTGCGCAATGTGTAAGGCTGTTGTGGAGGCTAATTTGGATGCAGGAGATACTAAAGGAGCAGGTTTAAATGATGGGATTTTGTTTTTAATGGCTATGCCGTATATAGCAGTTCTTTTATTTGGAGTGTTTTACTACTTGCAAAAAAAGAAGATTGAAGAAGCTTAAATCCATTACTATGAAAGTATTGAAGCAATATATACAGCTTTTAAAATTCAGACTATCTATTGCGGTTGTTTTTTCTGCGATGGCTGGTTACCTTTTAGGCCTTGAAACCTTTGTATTTAATGAGTTTGTGTTTTTGATAGTTGGAGGTTTTTTTGTTACAGGATCCGCAAATGGGTTCAATCAAATTCTCGAAAAAGATAAAGATAAATTGATGGAAAGAACTGCTAATAGACCTTTACCTCAAGCCAATCTCACATTATTTCAGGCGGTAATTTTTTGTTCTATAATGGCATTCTTAGGCTTATATCTTTTAAACTTTATAAATCCTCAAGGCAGTTTTTATGGATTTATGTCCAAATCTTCTTTATTTGGTTTAGTTTCTATCCTGCTTTATGTCCTTTCCTATACTCCTTTAAAGAGAGTTTCAACTATTTCTATTTTTGTGGGCGCGATTCCTGGAGCTATCCCATTTTTATTGGGCTGGGTAGCAGCTACTGATGATTTTGGATTGGCAGCAGGCACTTTATTTGCAATCCAGTTTTTTTGGCAATTTCCTCACTTTATTGCTATTGCTTGGGTACTTAATGATGAATATAAAAAAGCAGGATTTAAGATGCTTTTTGGCGGTGAGAAGAATAAATATCCAGCAGTAATCTCAATTTTAACTTCAGTTTGTATGGCACTTATTTCAGTCGCCCCTTTCTTTTGGAGTTATACAGATTTAACTCTTTCAATCTATGCTTTTATATTAATTTTAATTTTAGGGATATGGTTTACAAATAAGTCATTTAATTTGTACAAAGAAACTACTAATGCAAGTGCACAAAAGTTAATGCTAGCCTCCTTTGCATACCTCCCATTATTGCAAATTATTTATGTTTTGGATAAGTTCTTTCTTTAAGATTTAGAAAAAATAAAGAGAGAATAGGTAGTTGCCATTAGTAAGAAAAAAGCACCAATTTGATGTAGAGCTGCAAGCCAAATAGGAACTATTAAAATCAAAGTAAAAACCCCTAATAGTGTTTGGAGAAGCACAATCCCTAAAAGTAAATTAAGAGACCTTTTCTGATTGGTTTCTAATGCTATCCTTACCCCTTTCTTCCAAATGTAAATTACAAAAGCAACTAAAGTTAATGCAAGAATTCTATGAATAAATTGAACTCCATACCTTCCTTCAACAAAATTTCTCCATAATGGATCAAGTTGATATACAGCATCAGGAATCCAATATTCTCCCATTTTTGGCCATGTATTAAATCCAATTCCAGCATTTAATCCAGCTACAAATCCACCATAAATAATTTGAATAATTATTAATATCATCAGTATTTTTATAAGACTAAGAAGTACAGTATTTCCACTTCTTTCTTGTGTAAAAATAAGTGGTAAAACTACCCAAAAGGTAAATGCAAAAGTTAAAAATGCTGTAATTAAATGCACTGCTAATCTGTAATGACTTACATCAGGATTATTTACTAAACCACTTTTTACCATCCACCAACCAATAGCACCTTGCGTAGCTCCCATCAGCAGTAAAATAGAGGTTTGAACAATTAGTTTTTTGTTTAATCTTTTCTTTATCAGAAAATAAACGAATGGTATGATAAATACTAATCCTAATAATCTTCCAATCATTCTATGTAGATATTCCCAAAAAAATATATATTTAAATTCAGATAGCGTACAATTAAAATTAAGTTTTTGGTATTCAGGATATTCCTTATAAAGATTGAAAGTTTCTTTCCATTCTGTTTCATTTAAAGGCGGTATTGCGCCCATAAATAAATTCCACTTTACCATTGAAAGTCCAGAATCTGTTAAGCGCGTAATTCCGCCTATAACTACCATAATAAAGATCAGCACACATCCAGATAATAACCAGATTACTATAGATTTATTTTTATTCATTTAGTAATAGGGACTCATAAATACATAAACCATCACACCTGTTATAGCTACATACATCCAAATAGGGAAAGTCCATTTTACTATGTTTTTATGCTTTTCAAACTCTCCTGTAAGCCCTCTATACATTGAAAATAATGCTAACGGCAAGACGGCAATTGATAGTAGGATATGTGAAATTAGAATAAAACGATAAGTTATTATATATTCTCCCAAATATTTAGTTGTAGCATGGTCCAAAACTAATTTTGAAAAAACATATGACAGTAAAAATACTGATGACAAAACAAAAGCAGTGATCATTAATGTTTTATGCAATTTACTTTTCTTATTCTTTATCAGTACAAAACCATAGAGTAGTAAGATAGCTGTTGTTCCATTTAATATTGCATGAAAAAGAGGAAGAAAGCTAAAATCACTCTTGCTATTAATATGCAAATAGTTTGAAAATATCATAAGTGCTGCAACTGCGATTGGTATAACAATTGACAATGTGATAATAATTGGAACAAAAACTGAATCTTTTTTTTTCATAATTTAATTTAATTTAATTTTTAATTCAGCTAGTTGATGTTCATCAATTATAGATGGTGTATCTATCATAATATCTCTACCAGAGTTGTTTTTTGGAAAAGCTATAAAATCACGGATACTTTCCTGCCCCCCCATAATAGCGCAAAGTCGATCAAATCCAAAAGCGACTCCACCATGCGGGGGCGCTCCATATTCAAAGGCTTCCATCAAAAAATTGAATTGCTCTTTTGCTTCAGCTTCACTAAATCCTAAATGCTTAAACATTAATTGCTGTAATGCTTTATCGTGTATTCTTATACTTCCACCACCTATCTCATTTCCGTTCATCACAAGGTCATAAGCATTGGCACGAACTGCTGATGGGTCAGCATCGAGTTTTGCAATATCATCAGATTTTGGTGAAGTAAATGGGTGGTGCATAGCATGGTATCTTTTAGTCTCCTCATCCCATTCTAACAATGGGAAATCTAACACCCATAAAGGAGCAAATACCTCAGGATTTCTTAGCCCTAATTCTTCTGCTAAGTGCAATCTTAATGTTCCTAATGCCTTTCTTGTTTTCTCTAATCCTCCTGCCATTATTAGCAACAAGTCACCATTTTCACAGTCTGCTTTTGCTGCCCATACATTTCTAGCATCTTCATCAAAAAACTTATCTAGTGTTGATTTTGATGTTCCGTCCTCATTGTATTTACAATATATAAGACCTTTTGCGCCAACCTGTGGCGTTTTCACAAAGTTGACTAATTTATCTAACTGTTTACGCGTATAGTTTGAACATCCTTTTGCATTAATAGCAAGTACTGCTTCTGAATTATCAAACATCCCAAAACCCTTCCCTTGGCACTCTGCACTCATTTCTACAATAGTCATATCAAATCTGATATCTGGCTTGTCCGAACCATACAAAGCCATGGCATCATCAAAAGTCATTCTTGGGAATTCTGCTAAGTCAACCCCTTTTATTTCTTTAAGTAAATGTCTTGTTAATCCTTCAAACATATTAAGTATATCTTCTTGTTCAATAAAGGACATTTCACAGTCAATTTGAGTAAACTCTGGCTGTCTGTCTGCACGCAAATCTTCATCTCTAAAGCACTTCACAATTTGATAATATTTATCAATTCCACCTACCATAAGTAATTGCTTAAAGGTTTGTGGCGATTGAGGTAAAGCATAAAACTGCTTTTCGTTCATTCTACTTGGCACCACAAAATCCCTAGCCCCTTCAGGGGTTGATTTAATTAAATAAGGAGTTTCTACCTCAATAAACCCTTCAGAATTTAAGAAGTTTCTTGTTTCAGTAGAAACCTTTGCTCTCAGTATTAAGTTTTCTTTTACAGGATTTCTTCTGATATCTAAATAGCGGTATTTCATTCTTATTTCATCACCACCATCTGTTTCATCTTCAATTGTAAAAGGTGGTGTTTTTGAAGAATTCAAAATTGTTAAATTACTAACTTCAATTTCAATTGCTCCAGTAGACATGTTTTTATTTTTTGATGAACGCTCAATAACAGTTCCGCTAATTTGAATTACAAATTCACGACCTAATTTTCTAGCATTAGAACATAAGTCAGCATTTACATCCATATTAAATGCAAGTTGTGTTATCCCATATCTGTCTCTTAAATCAACAAAAGTCATACCGCCTAAATCTCTTGTTTTTTGCACCCATCCACTTAGGGTTACTTTTTCTGAAACATTATTTATGTTTAACGTTCCGCAATTATGTGTTCTTAACATGTTTTAAAAATATTTGCTGCAAATTTAACACAATAGTTTTGTAATTTCGCAGTATGGAAATAAATCCTTTTGACGACACTTATTTTATGACAGAAGCATTGAAAGAGGCAAAAAAAGCACTTGTAAATGATGAGGTTCCAGTTGGTGCAGTTATAGTTTGTGAAAATCAAATTATTGCAAGAGCTCATAATTATACGGAAACCTTAAATGATGTAACTGCTCATGCCGAGATGCAAGCTTTTACTGCCGCTGCTGATTATTTAGGGGGAAAATACTTAAATGAATGCACACTATACGTAACATTAGAACCTTGCGTAATGTGTGGAGGAGCATCTTATTGGGCGCAATTAAAAAAAATTATTTTTGGTGCAATTGATGATAAAAGAGGGTTTTCTTCTCTTTCCGAAAATATTTTGCATCCAAAAACTGAAGTTAAAAGCGGATTAATGAAAGAAGAATGTAGTAAATTATTAACTGATTTTTTTAAATCAAAAAGATAAATAAGCGTATTTTTGCGCTAATAAAAATATAAAATCATGAATTATCCAGAAGAAATGTGCGCTCCTATGCGTGCCGACTTAACGTCAGTAGGTTTTGTAGAATTAAAAACACCTGAATCTGTATCAGATTTACTAGATAGAAAAGAAGGGACTGTATTAGTTATGGTGAATTCAGTGTGTGGTTGTGCAGCAGGAAACGCTAGGCCAGCTGTAAAAATGACAACTAAATTTGATAAGAAAGTAGATACGTTTGCTACTGTGTTTGCAGGGCAAGATATTGGTGCTGTTGCTAAAGCTAGAGAATATATGGCGCCATTTCCACCTTCATCACCAGCAATTGCAGTTTTTAAAGATGGGAAATTAGTTCATTTTATTGAACGTCATCATATTGAAGGTCGTTCAGCTGAAATGATTGCTGAAAATATTAAAGATTGTTTTGATCAAATCTGTTAAGAATATTAGCCTAATATTTAGTTAATTTAAAGCTGATATTTACTTCTACGTTTTACTTCAATTTTTTGAAGAAAATATTTTTAGTAAAGTGTTTAAAAATTTTGTATCTTGCGAGCTTAATAAAAGATTATAAATATTTTTAATAATATGAAGAGGATATTACTTTTTACATGTGTCATTTTTTTGAGTTTAACTACTGAATTGTTTGCTCAACCCATAGCTCTAACGACTACAAATATTTTAGCTACTAGTGCAAATTTAAATTGGGATGCATCTCCTTGTAGTGGGAATGTAACATTACACTATAGAGAGCTCGGCTCAGGGGCATGGCCAGGGACATCTGTTAGTTCAGCTATATCTCCTGTTGCATTAACAGGTTTAAACCCTAACACTTCTTATGAGTGGAGAGTAAAATGTTCAGGTACCTCCAATTGGTCTGCTATACAGAATTTTACTACATCAAGTGCAGGATGTACAGATGCTTTAGCATGTAACTATAATGCTGCGGCTACTGTAGATGATGGTTCTTGTATCATGCCTGGATGTACAAATTCAGCTGCTGTAAATTATGACCCATTAGCTGGGTGTGATGACGGCACATGCATAACTCCCACAATAGACACAGCATTTATTTCACAACCAATTTTATGTAATGGCGGATTCTCAACTGATGCAATGCAAATTAATGTGAATCAAACTTCACCAGTTACAACTTATAAATGTTTAGTTGGGTATTTTTCAGGCACTTTCTTTATCTCATATGATGTCACTGGACTGACCACCGTAACTTCTTTAATTCGAACTGGTTTTTTACCTAATGTAGATTATTATACTAGAATAGTTGATTCAGTTGCATATTACAATGGAAATGGAGGATCAGGAAGTGGAACGAGTACTGTTGGAGTTTATGATGAGTTTGGTCCAGTCAATTTTGCTGAACCAGCTCAACTTGTAGCAACTACAAGTGTTGTTTCTAGTAATCAATGTACTGGAGATTGTGTAGCTGCTGAAGATTTAACAATTAGTGGAGGGACGGGCCCTTTTAGTTTTACTTTAAACGGAGGAACTCCAATTGTTTTGCCAGCTGGGGACTCTACATATTCATTTACAGGCCTTTGTGCTGGTCAATACGATATTGTAGTTACAGATGCTAATGGTTGCTCAACAATACCATCTACAACAACTTTTAACATTGCACCAATTTCTCCAATTGTACCAGCAGGTTCTGTTTCAGTGTTTAATATGAATGGCTTTAATGTTTCTTGTAATGGTGCAAATGATGGTTCAATTACAGCAAATGCTAGTGGTGGTACAGGAACATTTACATACTCAATTGATGGAATTAATTTTCAATCTAGTGCTTTGTTCACAGGTTTAATAGCTGGAAATTATACAATAACTTATAAAGATGCAAATAACTGTACAGCTACTGAAGCTTATATTTTAAATGAACCACCTGCCTTGTCGGGAGTTGCTAATATTACTCAAGTTGTAGATTGTTTTGGAGCAAATACTGGAGCAATTACTTTTGATGTTGATGTAACTCAACCTGGCGTACCCTCATATCAATATTCAATTGATAATGGAAGTAATTATCAATCATCAAATCTGTTTAGTAATCTTTCTGGTAATATTACTTATGATGTCATGATAGAAGATAATAATGGATGTCAATACACATCATCTATTTATTTAGCTGAACCATCACAAATTATTTATTCGCCTGTTTTAAGTAACTATAATGGATTTGAAATCACTTGTAATGGAGCGGCTGATGGGTCTATTGATTTTGGTGTGCCAATTGGTGGAACTGCTCCTTTAGAGTATTCAATTGATAATGGCTTGAATTATTTCTCTGGAACAAATTTCAATACATTAGTTTCAGGTTCATATGATTTAGTAATTAGAGATGCAAACTTGTGTACTGAATCTATTACTATTGTGTTGGATGAGCCGGGAATTTTTACTATTCCGGCTACTTTAATAAACCCTATAAGTTGTTTTGAAGATTGTAATGGAACTGTTGCAATTAATCCTATTAATGCAGTAGGGCAAGTAGTTTATATTTTAGATGGTGGGGCACAACAAAATACTCCATCATATTCTGGGTTGTGTGGAGACATAACAAATCCTACTCCTTACGTAATTGATGCAATAGATGATAATGGTTGTATTGCTCAGGAAACTGTAAGTTTATCTGAACCAACTGATTTTGTTTATACACCACTTATATCAACAGATGAATACTGTCTTCAGTCTAATGGGACAGCTTCAATTAATGTTACTTCTGGTGGTACAGGTGGATATTCTTATTTATGGAATGATGGGCAAACATCAGCCACAGCTATTGATCTTATTGCAGGAAATTATCAAGTTACTGTTACAGATGGGAATGGATGCACACTTATAAAGAATGTTTCTGTAGGTACTGATATAGGTTTTACAGTATCATTTGCAACTGTTGAACCTTGTTTGGGACCAAATAGTGGTTCAGCAACAGTTTTTGCATCAGGAATGATGCCTTACACATTTCAATGGAGTGATGCAAACGGTATAATTTCTGGAGCAACTTCAGCAACAATTACTAATATTCCTATAGGCACTTATTCTGTGGTTGTTGAAGATGCAACAACTTGTCAAATAACAGGTACTGTAGATATTAATGCGCCATCTAATCCAATTCAGATAGATTCACTAATTATTAATGGGAACTCTTGTTTTGGGATTAATGATGCTCAAATTGAAATTTTAACAAGTGGAGGGCAGTCTCCATATTCATATTCGAATACTGGAGGTCTAA
>Ga0315315_10001807_pt1 | contig 19614 bp, 17 predicted proteins | sample M140m3416metaG_FD_203699 | JGI IMG/M metagenome (GOLD analysis project Ga0315315, IMG submission 203699) | Ammonia-oxidizing marine archaeal communities from Monterey Bay, California, United States - M1 40m 3416 | ecosystem: Environmental > Aquatic > Marine > Intertidal zone | place: USA... | reverse complement strand
ATGTTCCACTAGCAGATTACGTTGATATGCTAGCCAAAGATAGAAAAAAGATTGATACATCTAACTATGATTATAATAGTAAAATTGCCTACTTTCCCGATGGATATAGAAAAAATGTTAAGGATACTGTTAGTCCTAGAGCGTTAAAACATATTGAAGAACTTACTACTATTAAAAGGGAAAATCCTGAAATTCGCACTATATTATGTTTTGTTATTCAAAGAAAGGATGTATCTTCATTTCAACCTAGTATTATTGATGAAAAATATAGAAATGCTGTTTTAACCGCGCATGAAAATAATGTTGAAATACGAGCGATACAAACTTGGTGGAATTACGACGGAACCGTTTCATTAATTAATGATTCACTTAAAGTTAATATTTAATATGTTTATACAATTTATTAAAAAAAAGTATATTATCTCTCTTCTGATAATAATTCTTCACGTTCTTTTTTACGGCGTATTTTTTCTGCTTGTTTATTTTCTTTATCTTGTTTACGTTTTAATCCACGATTATCAACTCCTTTTTCCCATTCCATTTCAGCATCTTTTTTTTGTTGTTCAGCAACGCGTCTAATTTCACTTTGTTCTCGACGTTCAATTTTTTTCTGTTCTTTAGAAGGCATTATAATATGATATATGATAACATATTATATTGTTTTTATAAATATTTTATTCTTAACAACTTACTCTTCTTTTTCTCATATTTTTTTTTAAAAATTTATAAATTATCATATGATCATAATTAATTAATTTTTTATCTATATCTTTAAAACAACCATTACAAAGTATGTAAGTTGACTTAAATTTATGTGGAAATTTCCAACTACATTGTTTTTGTTTACAAACCCCGTTTCCACATTTATTACACGTATTTATTACTGATTCTATTTCACATTCATTACATGTTTCACTTTCTTCAAAAATAGAATCCAAAGAAACAGTACGCATTCCTGATAAATTTGTATTACGGTTCATTGTTAATTATTTTAATATTTCATTGTTAAAATTAATATTTTTTCGAGAACTTTTCAATTTTTTATCTGTTTATACATTATATTTAATTTAATTAATTATGAAAGGATTTATGTTTGGGTTTATTGATAATTTAATTGTTGCTATTTCAGCAATATTAGGTATACATATTGATACTTATTTTGAAGGTATTGGATTAAATGGAGCATTGTACGGCGCATTAATTGGTCATACAATTAGCGATATGATCGCTGGATATATCGATTTTGGATTAAATATTGCTATTAATATGGCTCTTGGTTGTTTGAGTGTCATATTTATTGTTTTTATCTATAATTATTTTAATTAATATAATCTTATTTTATATTATATTAATGATTTCTTGTTGCAAACATAACAAAGAAAAAAAATGTGTACGAGAACTTGATAAAAAAATTTTTAAATTACCTCGTAAATTTTCAAAAAATGATTGTTTAACAAAAAAAATAAAAGGGTTTTCTATGAAATCTTCATGCGCACCTTATAAAAACTGTAAAAAATATACCCGCAAAAATAGAGAACCTGTTTTAAACGCGATTTGTGTATTAAATCAAAATGATAATAATGTGAAAGGCACTATTTATTTTAAAAATATTGCCAATAAACTTTACATTAAATATAATATTACTGGATTAAGTGATGGAGAACATGGATTTCATGTTCATGAATACGGAGATATTTCTGATAATTGTAATAGTGGTTGTTCTCATTTTAATCCATTTAATGAAACTCATGGAGGTCCTAATTCAGAACATCGTCACGCAGGCGATCTTGGTAATATTATTTCTAAAAATAATGTTGCTGAAGGGACAATTATTGATAATATTTTAAGTTTAGATTTTAAAAATATCTCTTGTATTATAGGACGAATGATGATTGTTCATGAAAAAAAAGATGATCTTGGATTAGGAAACAATACTGAATCATTAATTACTGGTAACGCGGGTAAACGTTTAGCGTGTGGTATTATTGGTATTACAAAATAGTTTGTTTAACAGTATTATCATTAATAATATATTTAATTCTATATTATTAATAAAATATTATAAACTTTATCTTCATTTTTACATTTTCTTTTTACTTTGCTTTCCCTTATTTTTACGTGTTTTATTGTGAGATTTTCTACAATATGAACGTTTTTTTCCAGAAGCTACTTTACATCCTCTTACCTTCTTACACTTATTGGGATTTTTTACGCTTTTTCTACGACAGAGATTATCTGTTGCCATATATTATATAAAAATATATTTATTTACACTTAATTAAAATAATATAAAAAATAAGCGTATTAATAAAATATATGTTAAACGTATTATTGTTGTCTACTTTATTTATTATTGTTTATTCTAAAGATTATAAAGCAGTTGATAGTTTAGATATTAATAAATATATTGGTACATGGTATCAAGTATATCAAGATAAATTTGATCAATTATTTCAAGGTGTCGGTACTTGTTCTACCGCTAAATATTCTCTTATAGAAGATAATAAAATATCAGTGTTTAATCAACAAATTAACTCTCAAAACCAAACAGAATCTATAGAAGGTTACGCTTATTATAAAGATAATGACTGTTGTGGTTATTTAACTGTTCACTTTAGTAATAATATTCCTGAAGCACCTTATTGGGTTATTGAATTAGGTCCTATTGAATCCAATCTTTATGATTATTCTATTGTTTCTGACAATAAACGTCATTCATTATATGTTTTAACAAGAAATGTTGAACGATTTTATCAAAAATATAATGAAACAGTAATATCTTCCTTGCAAGAATTCGGTTTTACACAAATATTTAACACTCCTTTTATTATGGAACAAAAAAATTGTATAAACTTATAAATAATACAACTTATTTAAATATAATATCAATACACAAATTTTTTATACTTTTTCATATTCTATATAAAAATCGTATTCATCACGACATATTGGACAATTATCACATTTACGTACACATGTGTCGCATATTATATGAGTACAGTTAGGAACTATTAAAGTGTCTGGTGTTATTGTTTCATAACAAACAGGACATGTTTCTTCTTTATTTAAATCACTATAAAATTTTCTCCATACTTTTTGAGTTTGTTTATAATTATTTGCTTCTCTTCTTTTTTTACTATTCAATTTATTAATTAATAATTTATTCTTTTTTACTTGTTTTAAATTTACTAGTTTTAAATCTTCTATATCATCCTCCAATTCAATCTTTTCTATAATATATTTATCCAATATTTTTTCTAATCTTTCTATTTTTTCTGAACTCGTTTCTTTATGATCGTATGGTATATGATTTTCATAATATAATATTTCTATTTTTAGATCAATATTTTCATCTACCTCGTAATTATCATTATACGTTTCTTCCATTATTACGAATGACAGATTTTTTTCATTTTTTTTTAATATATATTTACTATAATATTTATTAAAATGATTAATAATATCACTAGGAGTCCAATAATTAATTAACCAGTTTGTATTCATACCTCTTTTTTTATGTATCATTTTAATACCCTTTATAGGAGAATCTGTAAACGGTACTTTTAATGTAAATGTTTGTCTATTACTTCTCATTGGATTCTTATCCTTTATTAATTCATATTTTTCAATATAACAATCATTATTTCCATCTTCTTCATAGTGAATATCATCAGGGTCTAAAATAAGATTATCTAAATAATTTTTTAGACTTTTTTTAAATAATTCTATGCGACTTGGTGCCATATCTTTTCAAATTGTATTTATTGTTAATTATTTTATAAATTATTATTCAATTTTATAATACTATTACGGAGGTGTCTTTAATTTTACATATACATTTTGAAAACCTTCCATTATACCAAAAAAATTATTTTCTTTTAACATTAAACGTAATTTATCATAATCACATTTATTCGGATAATCTGCTTCAAATATTATTAAACGTAAATTATCTATTATTGATGGATTTTCATTAAAAAATGTTTCCAAAAATCCTTCACAATCTGCTACTAAAACATTAAAATCTAAAATATTATACTTTAATTTAATTTCATCTAATGTATATGACGGTATTGTTGTATTTTCATCTTCAATAGATGTAGCGCCATAACCATCTATATAAACATTTAAATTAGTTAAATCTAATTTTTTATTACTTATAAATCCCTTTACTATTTGAAATTCACAATTATTCCTTCTTTTATTTCTTTCTAACGCATCCCATACTCTAGTATCTGGTTCTACCACTACTTGATTTAATTTGTTTTCTAATTTTGAATTTATAACACACGATACAGAACCGTATCTTGCACCTAATTCTAATACTACATCATTCTTTAATACAAATTGATTTACCAATTCTTGTTCTGGTCTTTCTACTTTTGTTGTATCTATACGATTTCCATTGTAATCGCGAATATCCATAATATATAGATTAATATTAATTTTTAAAGTATATTATTTATTAATTATTATTTTTACTTAATCTCATTTTTTTATCATTTTCTTTACTTAATCTCATTTTTTTATCATTTTCTTTACTTAATCTCATTTTTTTATCGTTTTCTTTACTTAATCTCATTTTTTTATCGTTTTCTTTACTTAATAATTTAAAAAATTGAAAATAAATAATATTTTAATAAAATATAATAATTTATATTATGGATACTATTGTTTCTGAATTGACTAATTTGAGGACATTGACACATTCAATGTGTAGTTGTAATAGTTCACACGCTGCTTACTTGTTCCTTCCTGGTAAGAAACAGCGGTATCTTTTATGACCGTAACTATTACGGTGAAAATCATTACAAATATTTTAATACTAATCAATCTATACACGCAGAAGTTGATGCTGTAAATAAAGTAGCTTTTAAACATAACGATAAATATAATAAAAAAAATAAAAAAAACTATAATTTAATGGTAATTAGAACTTCAAAAACCGGTTCTAGTATTGGTATGTCTAAATTATGTGAAAAATGTGTTATATACATTTATAATCTTCCACTAATGTCAGGTATTAAAATTAAAAAAATATTTTACAGCAATAACGATGGAACCATTATAAAAACAACTCCTACGAGATTATATAATAGTAAAGAACAACATTTATCTTCATATTCTAAAAATTTTGGTTATAGATCAATATTAAATAAACTTTCGTAAAATATATAAAAATAAAATACAATTATATATTATATGGACGCTTCTGAAAGCACTACCCCTGCCCCTTCCCCCGCACAACCTCAACAAGTTAATTTAACTGATGTTAATGTTACTGACGAAAATGTTGCTTTAAATGTATTAATTGGATTTTTAACTGTCTGCCAAAAACGCGGTGCTTTTAGTATCGATGAATCTGCTAAAGTATGGGAATGCATTAAATTTTTTATGAAATCTAATGACCCCCCTTCAGAAGAAACAGTTGAAGTAGATTAATTTAGTCATTTTTTTATTCTTATCATTAAAATTATTATTTTAATGATATTTGTACATTCATTATTTTATATAATTTACACACCTATTTATGAATTCTTGATCACTTATTTTCTTATCCTTATTATAACGGTTTTTTAATAATAATACTACAATATCTTGTAATTCATCAAGTGAAGCATCTATTCTAATTATTTCACCAGTTTTTATATTAAATAATTTAAATATTTTTTTATCAGTTTCTTCATTATAATTCGGACGCATTTGATATAACCAAGCGTATATTACTAATTGTAATATATGATCTAACGTTAATTCTGTAGTACACTTTAATTCCCATAATACAGTATCTGTTATTAAATCTACACGACCTGTAAAACGTATTGTTTCTATAAATTCTTCTTCTAATACATCATCTATTTTTACATGTTCGTCTTCCCATGATGAATGCATTATATCTTCTTCAATTAATGGTTTTTTATTTTGACAATCGGTACTTATTACCTTACGTAAACGATACTTACATTTTTCTATTATATCTTCATTTAACCAATTATATTCTTCCTTTCCTATTTGTTTCAATTTAAAAAATAATGATTCTTGCATTGCTAAAAGAACATTTGCCATATATAAATAATCTTCTACTGATTCTACCTTTTCTGGTAGATTTTCTATATATTCATTTAAAAACTTTCTCTTTTTTTCTGATATTTCTTCTAATTTATCTTCAATCAATTCTAATAATATATTTTTATTGTTATCATCCCACACATCTTTTAACATATCATAATAAATACTCGATATAGCTATTCCATTTAAATCACTTACTTCTTCGAAATAACCATTCGTTGTCTCTATTATATTTGGTATATCAATCATTTCCTCCGGTTTATTTTCTACAACTACTATTTTATCTAATATAATACCTATTTCTTGTATTACTGATATAGAAACAAATTTTATTAAATCTGTTGCTGTTATACGAACCTTTTGTACAAATTCATTTTCATCGATTTTTTGAAAATATGTTTGATGCATTCCACGAAATTTTATATAGTTTTCTTTTTTCATATCCAAATGATTTAATTTTAAAAATTCTAATGGTCGATCACCTGGATTACTATCATTTTCAAATAAATATAATGTTTTTGATCCTCTGGTACACGCAACGTATAATGTATTTGGACATTCACTCCTATCTAAATCTCTCCCATAAAAACGAAAATAACTGTTATCAAATCCCATTACTAACACATATTTTCTTTCACGACCCTTTACACTATGAAACGTTGAAAACCCTACTTTTCCATTAATAACACGATCATCTATATTTTCATTTTCTAACATTGGAACATGACATGGCACATTATTTTCAACTAACATATTCTCTAATCTTCTTATATTACTCTTTTCTCCTTTTACAGAACCACATAATACAAATATTTCATTTGGTTTTACACCACTTTCTAATAACCTTGATATTTCGCTGTATACGATTTTTTCTATATTTTGCCGATTATTACGTATATAATTAACTGTTGTATCGTCTCTATTTGCTTTCATACGTTCAGAACCAATTAATACATTATTAATAAAATTGCACATTTGATTTGTTATTCTATATGACGTCTTCATGGTACATAATTTAAATTTTTTATTTACTAATTGATTTGATTCTTTCCATATTTCCTGTGCTAACGTTAAAAAACGTGTATCTGAACCTTTAAATTCATATAATCCTTGCATATTATCACCTAATATAATTATTTGTATTAATTTACCATAATCTTTTATAAATTTTACTATTAATTGATAATATAAATAGGTCATATCCTGTGCTTCATCTATAACTAATATATCAAAATCTTCTATTTTTTTTATCAACTCTTTATTTTCATTTACAATACGATTTATTTCTATATCTGTATAACCACTACGAGAATAATAATTATACGCAAGACTATGATATGTTTCAACCAGTATATTGTTAATTTTTTTTTGTTCTATCTTACTTCGTACTTCATGTTTTAATGATTTATTATAAGTAAGTTGTAATATCTTTTTATCTTTTAACCTTTTACCTAATGATATTATAGTTGTTGTTTTACCCGTACCAGCTACAGCATTAACTACTATATTATAACCTTTTTTTGCATTATATATTACTTTACTTTGTTCTTTGTTAAGTTTGACCATAATTAATATATAATATTATGTATATATCAATTATTTATATAATAATTCATTCTTTTAGACTATTACAGATATAAAATTTAAATTATATTACTTTTCTCTACCGTTACTTCTTTTAATACATTTTTTACTATTTTTTTCTCTAATTTTTCCTTATCTTCATTGCCTCCTAATACACTTAACGATAAATTCATAAATTCTTCAGACTCATCAGAAGACATATCTATATGATTTGGATTTTCTTTTTGCCATTTTGGTAATAATTGTATATTTTTATTTTCCAATTCACGTATTGTTTTCTTTAATTTTGGGTTTTCTTCTTCGTCCTTTTCCCATTTATTATCATCTTTTATGTATACTGTTTCTCGTTTAATATCGGTACAATGTATCGGGCGTTCTGTTATATCCATTCCATTTAACGCATTTACAAATATACGTGTCATACCATTTACATAACCTAATTTACCTGTTTCAATTAAATCATTTGTATTTAATTCTAATGATTGAATAAAATCCTTAATGTTTAAAGCATCTTTACATTGTTCGTTTAAAAATAAATGAATATTAACATTATTGTTAGTTGTATTATGACTATTTGTATGCGTTGTATTTCCTATATTTGGAAGTATATCAGCAATTGATTTATTTTGATCTAATAATGATTTTTGTAATTCTCTATTCTCATTTAATAACATTAAAACCATTTGCTTATAATCCATATCTTCATTTTTATTAGTTTCTTGACCGATTTCTTGATTTATTATTTTATCATCGATTTCTTGATTTATTATTTTATCATTAATTTCTTGATTTATTGTACATTTTTTTTTATGCCTATAAAAACTAGATGAATGTTTATATTCTTTACCGCATTCACAGAGCAGCGAATTTTTAGTAGCATTTTTAGCGCTAAATGTAGCATTATGTTTTTTGCTGTTATTATGTTTTTTAAAATCACTTAACTTAAAGCATGTATAATCACATAATTCACAATAATATTTTTGGCGAATTTTTGGCGAATTTTCATGTAGCATTTTTCCTATATTAATGCTACATAAAATTCGCCTAAATCCTTTTTAATTTAAGTATTTTTTTTTATCGTAACACTTTTTTGAATGATTTTTTTTGATTTTAAAGCATGTCAGTCTGAACCACTTTTTTTTTCCATGTTTTTGAAATTCTATTTCATAAAAATGAAAAATGGACATTTTATTTTTGTCCAAAAATGAAAAAAATAAAAATGAATCTCAAAAATGTGTTTTTTTTGATATTTGGATATTTATATAAAAATGTTCAAAATAGATTATATTATATATTGTTATACATAATATAATATTGTATATACTATTTATTCTTTCTAGTTTGATTCTTTCGACGTAAATTTGGATTAAAATTTTTATTATATTTTAAAGCGCGTAATAATCGAACCTGTTTTTTTGCGTTTTTTAATGTTGTACATTTTGAAAATGTTTTATTTTTTGATAAATCTTTAACAGAATAACATTTCTTTTTTGAAAGTTTTCTATTTTTTGATACTTTTCTAATTGTATAGGGCATATATATTATTTATCATATAATATTTTTAATGTTAAACAAAATGAATAGTCTGTAGAATTCATAGGTATTACTCTTCCATATTCATCTAATAATCGTATTTGTAATCTCTGAATATCGATAGGACCAAAATATTTTCGTGGTTCTGAAATTATTTGATAATTATTTTCTATATTATTTATTGTATTCCCTTTTAATGATATACGCGCCAAAATATCAGATTGTAAGATAGATTCTTCAAATACGCTAACAAATAACTGATTTGAGTTATTATTATAATCATTTATTGCTAGATAAATATATTTATACGTTGGTTCAATCTTAGTATCGCTAAAATAAAACGTATCACCACAATAAATATGTTTTTTAAAACCTAAATTCCAACCTAATTTACTATAAATATTGGTATTATCTATATTTCCGGATTCGTTTTTACGAAAATCTAAAACAAACTCTTCGATTTTGTATTGTTCATTTGAATTAGCATAGATACCTACTTTTTGACTACCTTTTCCTTCTTTATCAATTTCTAAATGTAAACTAATACACGAATAAACATCTTGTTCTCTTTTAAATAATAAATTTGTAATATCAATTAGGTCAGATAACGTATAATTACCGTCTGGTATTTGAAATACCCTTTCATTAGTAACTAATTCACTATCTGAATTTTGAAGATTATAATAAAATATTTTAATATAAATATAATTGTTATTGTTAAAATGCGATATACCAAAATAAGAAAGAGGTAATTCTATTGAAGATAATTCCATAGATACTACTTTATTAAACTTAGTAGGTAATTGTATAATATAATTTGAACTTGAAGTTGTAAATATATTTTTACGAAATTTGGAATCAATATTTAAACATTTAGTTATAATTTTAGTATCAATTTGATTTATTTTACCAGGTAAAAAATTTGCTGGAGAAGTATAAATAAATTCAGTTTTAGGTTGATTAATAATGTCATGTTCTCTGGACAAAATATGTTTTTCAGGTTCTTTATAATTTAATTTATCTAATTTGTAATCTTTAGGTACAGTAGTTGGTTTTTTTAATGGTTCGCATTTTACAAATATTAAATAATCCTTTGCTTTTGTTAAAAAATCAATTAAATCTCGTTTAAAATATTTATCCACATTTCCACTTTGTAATAATTGCTCTCGTAGTTCGTATTCCTTTAATTCTATTTCATTTGCCGAATACTTTTTATTTGTTAATTGAAAAAATTTTTCCAAATCGTGTATTGTATAATTATTTATATCTAAATCTAATTCATTCATTTATAGTATGCGTTTATAAAAATTTTTGTAAAATTACGTGTTTATGATTTTATTTTTATAATTAATTCTTTTCGTTGAATTATATATAATGTCAAGTAGTGAATATACCGCTTTAAAAAAAATGAGTTATTGTTATACATATCAACCACCAACTGTTATATCTGTACCTAATTCACATTATTTTAATACTCATTCTAATAATCAATCGTCTCATTGTGGACATCAAGTCTCACCATGCGGACATCAAGTCTCCCCGTGCGAACAACAAGTTTCTCATTGTGGTCAACAAGTTTCTCATTGTGGTCAACAAGTTTCTCATTGTGGTCAACAAGTTTCTCATTGTGGTCAACAAGTTTCGCATTGTAATAATCAACTATCAAAATGTAATGATGAAATAATTACTTATAATAACTCTTGTTTACAAAATTATGATCTTTTATTAACTGTTAAAAGAGATATTAATTATTTATATGAATATTTTTTTGATCAAAATATTATGTTAAATGGTGATTATCAATTCTCAGAATATTATTTTGATTGTAAGATTAATTATTTATATGAATATTTTTTTGATATAGATTTAAAATGTTTAACAAATAATAATCAAGGAGGATGGAATCCTAACGATAACTTTGTAGCATTAAATACATTAATAAACAAAGTATCTCAATTGTATATATATTTCTTTAATACTTATACGTTTGATCGTTGAATTAATCATATTATTTAGTTAGTTTTTATTTTAAATTAAATAATATTTATTTAATATATAATGAACAAATTACCCATTACTAATTTGTCTATTGCTAGTACTGGTTATTTAAAGTTAGGTAATACATCAATTGATGAACCAACTTTACAAGACCTACTTAATAACAATTCTGGAGGTACTGGAGGTACTGGAGGTACTGGACCTACCGGACCTACCGGACCTGCTGGACCTACTGGACCTGCTGGACCTGCTGGACCTGCTGGACCTGCTGGACCTGTAGGTACTGTTGGACCAATCGGCGCTACCGGTGCTGCTGGTGCTACTGGTGCTGCCGGACCAACCGGTGCTACTGGTGCTACCGGACCAACTGGTGCTACTGGTGCTCCTGGTCCTACCGGTCAAATTGGTCCTACCGGTATTGCGGGTACTCCGGGTGTCCCTGGTGTACCTGGGGCTACAGGTACAACTGGCGCTACCGGTGTTGCTGGACCAACTGGTGCTGCCGGTATTCAAGGTCCAACAGGTGCTCCTGGCGTTGCTGGACCAACAGGTGCTCCTGGCGTTGCTGGACCAACAGGTGCTCCTGGCGTTGCTGGACCAACAGGTGCTCCTGGCGTTGCTGGACCAACTGGTGCTGCCGGACCAACGGGTCCAACCGGCGCTGCGGGTATTCAAGGTCCTACAGGTCCAACTGGTACTGTTGGTATTCAAGGTCCCGCAGGTCCAACTGGTGCTGCTGGTATTCAAGGTCCAACAGGTGCTGCCGGTATTCAAGGTCCAACAGGTGCTGCCGGTACTCAAGGACCTACTGGTCCTGCTGGTACTCAAGGACCTACTGGTCCTGCTGGTATTCAAGGTCAACCAGGTGCTGCCGGTACTCAAGGACCTACTGGTCCTGCTGGTATTCAAGGTCCGACAGGATCTGCTGGGGTTGATGGCGCAGTTGGTCCTACTGGTGCTCAAGGTCAAGGATTCGAAATATTTAAAACTTATGATACTGAATCACTATTAATTGCTGACGCAAATACATATCCATTAAATATAAACCAATTTGCTATTGTTACTGGTAATAATGAAGACCCTGGTAAAATGTATATTAATCGTGGTGTAGGACAAGGTACACTAGGTGTTAATAACGAATGGGATTTTGTTGCTGATATTTCTTCACAACCTATTCCTGGTCCTACTGGTAGTCAAGGTACAACCGGTCCTACAGGACCTGCTGGTAGTCAAGGACCTACAGGTCCAACTGGTCCTGCTGGTAGTCAAGGTCCTACCGGTCCTACTGGTCCTGCTGGTAGTCAAGGTGCTACAGGTGCTGCCGGTATTCAAGGACCAACGGGTGCTGCCGGTATTCAAGGTCCAACAGGTGCTGCCGGTACTCAAGGACCTACTGGTCCTGCTGGTATTCAAGGTCCAACAGGTGCTGCCGGTACTCAAGGACCTACTGGTCCTGCTGGTATTCAAGGTCCTACCGGCGCGGACGGCGTTGTTGGTCCAACAGGTGCTCAAGGTCAGGGTTTTGAAATATTTAAAACGTATGATACAGAATCATTATTAATTACTGATGCAAATACATATCCATCAAATGTACACCAATTCGCTATTGTTACTGGTAATAATGAAGACCATGGTAAAATGTATATTAACCGTGGTGTAGATCAAGGTACATTAGGCGTTAATAATGAATGGGATTTTGTTGCTGATATTTCTCCTCAACCTATTCCTGGTCCTACTGGTTCTGCGGGTGTTCCTGGTCCTACTGGTCCTGCTGGCATTCAAGGACCTACTGGTCCTGCGGGTGTTCCTGGTCCTACTGGTCCTACTGGTCCTGCTGGCGTTCAAGGATCTACTGGTCCAGCTGGTGTTCAAGGACCTACTGGTTCAGCGGGTGTTCCTGGTCCTACTGGTCCTGTCGGTATTCAAGGACCTATAGGTCCAACCGGTGCTGCAGGTATTCAAGGTCATACAGGTTCTACTGGTGCTATAGGCGCAACTGGTCCTATCGGTCCTGCTGGTATTCAAGGTCCGACAGGATCTGCTGGGGTTGATGGTGCTGTTGGTCCTACTGGTGCTCAAGGTCAAGGATTCGAAATATTTAAAACTTATGATACTGAATCACTATTAATTGCTGACGCAAATACATATCCATCAAATATAAACCAATTTGCTATTGTTACTGGTAATAATGAAGACCATGGTAAAATGTATATAAATCGTGGTGTAGGACAAGGTACACTAGGTGTTAATAACGAATGGGATTTTGTTGCTGATATTTCTCCACAACCTATTCCTGGTCCTACTGGTAGTCAAGGTACAACCGGTCCTACAGGACCTGCTGGTAGTCAAGGACCTACAGGTCCAACCGGTGCTGTCGGTATTCAAGGACCTACTGGTTCAACTGGTCCTACAGGACCTGCTGGTAGTCAAGGACCTACTGGTTCAACTGGTGCTGTCGGTATTCAAGGACCTACTGGTTCAACCGGTCCTGCAGGTGTTCAAGGACCAATAGGTCTTGCTGGTCCCCAAGGTCCTACAGGTCCTACTGGACCTCAAGGTCCTACCGGTTCTGCTGGTGTAGATGGAGCGATAGGTCCTACAGGTGCTCAAGGACAGGGATTCGAAATATTTAAAACTTATAATACAGAATCACTTTTAGTTGCCGATGCAAATACATATTCATTAAACGTAAACCAGTTTGCTATTGTTACTGGTAATAATGAAGACCATGGTAAAATGTATATTAATCGTGGTGTAGGACAAGGTACATTAGGTGTTAATAGCGAATGGGATTTTGTTGCTGATATTTCTCCGCAACCTATACCTGGACCTACTGGATCTATAGGTATTCAAGGTCCTACTGGTACTGATGGTATTCAAGGACCTACTGGTCCAGCAGGTGGTCAAGGACCAATAGGTCCTGCTGGTATTCAAGGTCCTACAGGTCCAACTGGTAATGATGGTATTCAAGGACCTACTGGTCCAGCAGGTGTTCAAGGACCAATAGGTCCTGCTGGTATTCAAGGTCCTACAGGTCCAACTGGTGCTGCTGGTATTCAAGGTCCAACTGGTGCTACCGGCGCTGTGGGTCCAACTGGTCCATCTAGCGAAAGTGAACTATATTTTACTTTCGTATCAGGTAAATATATGGTAAATGATGTTGAACAACCATCATTATATATGCTTCGAGGTTATAAATATACTTTACATGTAAATACGCCCGGTCATCCTTTATGGATAAACACTACAAATACTATTGGTACAAATAATGGATATACTGGTTTTAATGTAAATGGTCTAAGCAGTGGTTCAATAACAATCACTATTCCACTTGATGCTCCAGATGTATTATATTATAACTGTGAATATCATGATACTATGTATGGAACTATTATAACTAATCCGACTGGATTGACTGGACCATCTGGTCCAACCGGTCCTACTGGCGCTCAAGGACAGGGATTCGAAATATTTAAATCTTATGATACAGTATCACAATTAGAAGCAGACGCAAATATATATACATCAAACGTAAATCAATTTGCTATTGTTACTGGTAATAATCAAGATCACGGTAGAATGTATATTAATCGTGGACAAAGTCAAGGTACATTAGGTGTTAATAATGAATGGGATTTTGTTGCTGATATTTCTCCTCAACCTATACCTGGTCCTACCGGCGCTGATGGTAGTCAAGGTCCTACCGGTCCTACCGGTCCTACAGGTGCTCCTGGCATTGATGGTGATTATAATATTTCTTATATGACAAATACAATATATAATGATAATACCAGTCTTTATAATGATAAATTATATGTTGCGTATGCTAAGATTAATAATGATACTTATAATAAATATTTAATGTGTAAAATAAAAAAACTTGGAACTGGAAGTACTACAAATGAATATGAATGGAATTATACACTATTAAATAATATAAATACAATTACTATTAAAGACGATTGGATTAATGAATTACCTAGTATTACATATACATTAGATACTGAGTATAGTGAAAATAGTAATATAAATTTAACACCTACGGTAACTAGTAGTAATCTAACGTATACAATATCAAATAGATTAGATAATAATACTAATGTTGAAGGTTCAACTAGTTTAACTGATGATTTAGATATAGTTTTTGATACAAATGGTATTATTTCAGGTACTATTAAAAATGAAACTGCCCCTGGTCCTTACAAATATACTGTAACTGTAAGCAATAATTTGGGTAGTGCTACTTATACTTTAGAATTTAATATTGTTGATAATGCTGTAATAAATGGATATTATTATTTTAGAGATAGTATGAATAGTCAATATAACCTGGAAAAAGGTATGGAATTTGGTTACAATACTGTCACATTAAGAGCAAATTCTGAACCATATAGGTTTATTCCATACGCTGATATTGTAGGTCAATATACATTTGCTATTACATTGGATCCATCTTTTCCAGGATCCATAGATTTTAATTATGATAGTATACAATATGTATATATTAAATCAACACAAACTTATTCTGGTTCTGATGCTAAATTTACAATGACAATTAGCAATGATGATGGTGAAACATACGTATTTCCAAATGAAATTACCTTTTTACCAGCGTTACCAGATTATACATATAATATGTTACCTAGTTATATAGAAAATTCTACTGTAAATTTAAGTCCAACTGGACAATACGATAATGTTACGTGGAGTATATCAAATAGATTAGATAATAATACTGTTGTTGAAGGTTCAACTAGTTTAACCGATGATTTAGATTTAGTATTTAACGTTACAACAGGTAACATATCAGGAACAGTTAAAAATGACACTTCGCCAGGACCATATAAATATACTGTTACAGCAACGATTCCAGATGGTGGATATAAAAGCCTAACTCTCACTTTTAATATAACGGATGATATTGCTAGTGATTATAAAATTCCTCGTGTTCCTATTGAGTACTCTCCAGCTCACCCCGAATGGGGAGCTGATGGAGAGGCGTTCTTCGGACGTACAAATGACGGAATGCATTATATAACCGTTTGGAGTTGGAATCCAGCTACTGAAAGTCGAGAGTTGTTTGTTTTACCATGCAATCCAGATATAAACACCTTAAATGATATTAACACAAATAATCTGCAATATATAAATAGTCCTTACCATGTACCATCATTACCTACTGATTATTTATCCACAATAGATACACAACCACCAGGTCCTGGTTGTATGTATTTAACAGCAACTAATTCAAATGATATATATTTAATAATAAAAGTACCCAATCCAAGTTGGCAACCATCATGGTATGTTAATGGAACAGATTACAATACAAACCCTAAATATAGTTATATGTATGTTAATACACCATTAAATACAGGTAACAACAATCCTATATTAGAACCCCACGAAATACATGTTAACGCTTATATTGAAAATCATAACGGTCAAGATGCCATATTTTATATAGATACTAATAATTTAGATCCCACAAATTATGCGTCAGGTGCTATGCGTATAGGAAAACAAGGTCATACATTATATTTAATAGTATTTATAAATAATGTTATGTACTCGTTACCATTATCTTTATTAAATAATGATCCAGATTATACCACTGGTAATGCAGGCATTTATAATTCTGATACATATTGGGTATATCCATAAGTTTAGTCATACTTAATAAAATTACATAAATAAAATATTATATAATTTTATATATATAATAATGACAGATATTAGTCATAACGCAGCTACATTTGAAAATGCTGTCTGGGTAGGCGATCATAATAACGTTATCCCTGCCCCACCAGCGCGTACAGGTTTTGTACATGTCGGACAGACATTATATGCTAATACAATTTCACAACATGCGGCATTAGAAACAGGAGATGCTGCCACGCATGAAGCATTAAAAGTTTCTGCTAGTAAAATTATTTTAGATAATAAAGATAGTAATACACCAGTAAAAATAAGTAATGGTTTAGAAATAATTTCAGGAAATTTTAATTCTACTTCAGGTACAGCAAACTATGGCGGTGATGCTTTATTTAACGCAAACGCTCAATTTTTAGGCGATTTAACAGCAAGAAATGCTACAATTGACCAAAATTTACAAGTAGGAGGTACTAGTTCTACATTATATAATGTAGATCTTAACGCAAATGTCGACATCAGAGGTGATTTAAATATCCATGGTAGTATAGTAGGTGGAGGTGGAGGCGGAAGCGGAGGTGCTACTGGTCCTACTGGTCCTACTGGTCCCGCTGGTGCTGATGGTGCTATTGGTCCCACCGGTCCTACTGGTGCCGCTGGTGCTGATGGCACAGTTGGTCCTACTGGCGCTCAAGGTCAAGGTTTCGAAATATTTAAAACTTATGATACTGAATCACTATTAATTGCTGACGCAAATACATATCCATCAAATATAAATCAATTTGCTATTGTTACTGGTAATAATGAAGACCATGGTAAAATGTATATTAATCGTGGTGTAGGTCAAGGTACATTAGGCGTTAATAATGAATGGGATTTTGTTGCTGATATTTCTCCACAACCAATTCCTGGTCCTACAGGTAGTCAAGGTCCTACAGGTCCATCTGGCGCTGGTGGTAGTCAAGGTCCTACCGGTCCTACTGGTCCTGCTGGTAGTCAAGGTCCTACCGGTCCTACTGGTCCTGCTGGTAGTCAAGGTGCTACAGGTCCAACTGGAGCTGGTGGTGCTCAAGGTCCAACTGGCGCTGAAGGTCCCCAAGGTCCAATAGGTCCTACTGGTCCTCAAGGACCTACAGGCGCAGCAGGTGCTGATGGTTCTATTGGTCCCACTGGTGCTCAAGGTCAAGGATTCGAAATATTTAAAACGTATGATACAGAATCATTATTAATTACTGACGCAAATACATATCCATCAAATGTACACCAATTCGCTATTGTTACTGGTAATAATGAAGACCATGGTAAAATGTATATTAATCGTGGTGTAGGACAAGGTACATTAGGTGTTAATAATGAATGGGATTTTGTTGCTGATATTTCTCCACAACCAATTCCTGGTCCTACAGGCGCTGATTCTACTGTTCCGGGTCCTACTGGTCCTATTGGTCCTACTGGTCCTACTGGTCCTACTGGTGGTCAAGGACCCCAAGGTCCACAAGGTGTTATAGGTCCAACCGGCGCTGCTGGTGTTCAAGGTGCTACAGGTGCTGATTCTACTGTTCCTGGTCCTACTGGACCTACTGGTCCCGCAGGTGTTGATGGTGCTGTAGGTCCTCAAGGACCAACCGGTCCAACTGGACCTGGTGGCGCTCAAGGACCAATTGGTCCAACTGGCGCTAGTATTCAAGGTCCTACCGGTCCTCCAGGTCCTACCGGTGCTGATTCTACTGTCCAGGGACCAATTGGTCCTACTGGTCCTGCTGGTACTCAAGGTGCCCAAGGTCCACAAGGTCCTGTAGGACCAACTGGCGCTACCGGTCAAAATGGTACTACTGGACCTACAGGGCCTACTGGTCCAACAGGTCCAACTGGCGCTGATTCTACTGTTCAAGGTCCTGCAGGTCCAACAGGTCCAACCGGTCCAGCAGGTCCTACTGGTGCTACTGGAGCTACCGGCGCTGACGGTAAAATATTTACTATTTTTGAACATTACGCTACATTAAATGAATTAATAAACGATACAAATGTTAGCGCTAGTCACATTAACGAATACGCTGTAGTTACTGAAGAAGGTATAAATCACGGTAAAATGTATGTTTTTAAGGGTAATGGTAATGGTAATGTAGGAATAAATAACCAATGGGTTTATGTTACTGATATTTCACCACAACCTATAACTGGTCCTACTGGTCCTGCTGGTCCTGCTGGACCTACTGGCGCGGCAGGTACTGATGGTACCGATGGCGCTGCAGGCGCTGCTGGTGCTACTGGTCCTACCGGTCCTCAAGGTCCTGCTGGTAATGACGGCGCCCCTGGAGCACCTGGTGCCGCAGGTCCTACTGGCGCTACTGGACCAGCAGGTGCTACTGGTCCTACCGGTCCTCAAGGTCCTGCCGGTCAAGACGCTACAGGTGGTGTTAGTGATATTTTAATTCCAGCAATTCCTACAGGCACATTTGGTAATATTTCTAATGTAACTGATGGTAAAATTTATGTAGGATATTCAGATACTGATAGCAAAATGTATATTATGGTTAAAACACCTGTACCCACAAATCCTAGTACCGATAAATGGTATGGCGCTGAATTAACTGATCTTACAGCATTGAACTTCGAAGGTAATAATCAATTAACATATAATGATTCTCCCGCACCTGCTGATCCTCTTGCTATAACTTCTTATACCAACGAAAACATGAATGCTACAGTTAATATCCAAATCACAGATAATGTACCTACATATACTGGAACACCCACTAATTTTGAAATTTCCCCTGA
>Ga0315315_10001806_pt1 | contig 19615 bp, 18 predicted proteins | sample M140m3416metaG_FD_203699 | JGI IMG/M metagenome (GOLD analysis project Ga0315315, IMG submission 203699) | Ammonia-oxidizing marine archaeal communities from Monterey Bay, California, United States - M1 40m 3416 | ecosystem: Environmental > Aquatic > Marine > Intertidal zone | place: USA... | reverse complement strand
CCAATTATAGGTAATAAAACAAGTAACCAAGAAACAAATGTATATCCTTTTGAACATAATTTTTGAAGAATAAATAACCAAATAGCGATATATATTAATTTAAATAAAAAATAAATTTTATTATTACAAAAAGATTTTGTTTTATATATTCCTATACAATAATGTTGTGGATCATTGTAATTTTGATAAAACAAACTGATTATACTTAATATTGAAATAATTAAATATAATTGAGCTGGTCTACATAAACCATCAAATAAGTTTTTTATAGTTTTTATATTCATTATAAAAAATATATAGATTTTTTTATTAATTATTTCATTAATTTACTAGCAGTAGTAACATCTGATGATTCTACACTATGATCTCCATTCCAAGTTCTTACACCATTTTTAAATGTATCAATTACATTATTTTTTACATCCAATACTTTTCCTAAACCAAAATTATTCATAATATTACCACCTTTCATTATATGATTTTGCGTGCTATTTGATCTTGTAATATCTTTATCATAAGTATTTAATTTATAACCTGTAAAAATTTCACCCATATTAGCAGCGTGTGTGAAACCTCCTCTTTGTTTTGAACAACCTTTTTGTTTATATCTTTTTATATTTTTAATAGCTCTTTTATTTTTGCGTTTTTTTGAAAGTTTATTTTTTCTAGTTCTTTTTGTTCTTTTAACGCATGGACATTTTTTTTTTAAACATTTTTTACAACATTTTTTTTTACTGTATTTATGACAATTTTTACATCTACATATACATCTACATTTTTTTTGTTTTTTTTTTGTTTTTGGCATTATATATATAATTAAAATAAAAAATTTATAAAAATAAAAAATTATTAATTTTTTATTTTTGTAATTTTTTTATTTTTATAAAATATCAACATGCGTTAGGAAATGTCTTCTACAACAAATTTTATTTAATCCTAATTCATCTAAAGTTTTTCCTTCGGCTGTTTTTTCTGTTGTATTTTCAGTTAAATAAACAACTTCTTCCGTAACACCTTCAGCACTTTTAAGTTCTTTAACTTTTTTAATATAAAACAAATATTTATCTCCTAATACTTTTCCACAAGTAAAACATTTTATAGGTATAATCATTTTTTTTATATAAAATAAAAGATATTATTTATAAATCAATTTTAAATTAAATTATATTATATGATGTATTTTGTTCCTTTATAATAATATTCATCAAATCCTAATTTACATTCTTTATCCTTTTTATCACATTTTTTTTTTGAACTTGGACCTTTTTCACTACCTTTAACACAACTTGGTTTTTTTAATATTCCATGTTTGTTATAATTAACCCACGTGCAACAATCTAATTTATTACACATTAGTTTATCATTTTCTAAACACATTTTTTGTTGATCTTCTGCTTCTGAACATTTTTTTTTTAAAATATTTTTTTTTGCTTTTTCTAAAACACCCATTCCTTCTTTAATATATGACTTTTTTACAACATATTCATTTTTTTTAAAAGATATGTCAAAAATAACAATAAAAGCTGTTAATAGAACTATAATTAAAAATAACATACCAACAGTCAATACATTTTTAAATATAAAACTTTTACTAACAGCTGTATTTTTTGTTACATTGCTTAAAACTTCCTTTACCTTTTTACTTGGATTTAAACTTGCTAATTTTTTAATACTATTTAACGACATTATTAATATATAAAAAGATAAATTAATTATTAATTAATTTGAACAAGAATAGTTCCCCTTGTTGTTTTTTTTCTTACATGTTTAGTATTATTAATCGTAAATGGTTGATGACATTTTTTACAAATATTTGCTAAATTACTTTTTTGATTTTTATTAATATGACCAATCATACCTCTTTCATCAGCATCTTTTTGTGGTATTAAATGGTGTATTTCTTGACCCTTTTCTCCACAAAATTCACAAGAATCTTTTATTTTCTTTCTATTATAATGCGAAGTTTTGTTTTCTAATATATGATTATCTTCTGGAAAAATATTTTGTCTTGTCTCGTAAATCATTTTCATTACATCATCTGGTAAACCCATACTTTTACATACTTCAATACCATACATGTTTTTACCTGGTCCATCTTTTAATTTTCTATTATATATCATTAAATCATTTGTTTCATTATAAATAACGGATAAATGTTTCATTTTTAATGTATCTATATTTGTTATCATATCTTCTTCATATAATTGATGGAAATGAGTAGCAAAAATATAATTAGCGTTTAAATTAGTTAATTTGATTAAACTTGCTATAAAAATGCAAATGGCACTTTTATTTTCTGTTCCGGAGCATAATTCATCGCCTAAAACTAATGTATTTTTGTTAGCTAATCTTAGAATTGTTTTTAATTCGCTCATTTCTACTTGAAAAGAACTTAATTTTTTGAAAATATTATCATTTCCTAATATTCTAGTGCAAATAGTTTTGTATGGATAATAATTGAATTCTTTACAAGCAACATAAAAACCACTTTGTGCCATTATTGTATTTATACCCATTGCTTTTATTAAACTGGATTTACCAACAGCATTTGTTCCATATAATAAAATTCCATTTGTTCCTTCTTTTCCTAAAAATATATCATTTGTTTGATATAATTCTTCATCATTTTCATTAATTCTTTCAATTAATGGATGTCTAATTTCTTTAAAATCAATGAAAGAATTTTCATAATTATCTTTATTTGTTTCATTATCTTGATTTATTTCATAATGTTGAATTGTTTCATTATCTTGATGTTTTTCTACAATATTTGGTTTGCAATAATTATAATTATTAGCTAAATATGCTTTTGTTATAATAAAATCTAAATTACTTGAAAATTTAACAATAATATTTATATCATTATATAGCTTTGCAAAATCATTAATAAACTGTTTATAACATTGATTTATAATTTCAAATAATATATTGGATTGTTGGAAGTCAACATCATATAATTCATTTAATGTTATGGATTGTATTTTTTTATTATTTTGTGTTGCTTTTATAAATTTTAAATTTTCTATTGAAAAAATAAATTCTTTATCTTTTTTATCATAGTTAGAAGTATATTTTAAATTAAATTGTTTTGATTTATGTTTTTCTAATGACATTTTTAATAATTTACATCTATTTGAAGTAGCTTGTAACCAATTTCCACTTTTTGATGTTTTATGAATTTTTATAAAATCGTATTTTTTCTTTTTCTCTCTTTTACCGATAATCGTAGAAAGAAACTTCTTTATTTCATTTATTTTTTGTTCATTTTCTACACATTTCATATCAATAGTATCCAATTCTTTAAATACTCCTATTTTAAAAAAATTAACTGCTTCAGTTATCTTGTTAATTTCTACTGCTTTATCTAAATTAATATATTTATTTATAAAATTCATAATATTTTCACAATTAATATTTATATTTTTTCCTATATTTTTATTTAAATATTTTCCTATAAAATCCAAATTTTTAATTTCATTATAAATATTATTTAATACTTCGACATTCTTATAAATTTGAAAAACTTCAACAGGTTGTATTTTTTTTAGTATAATTTTTCTCTCCAATCTTTCAATATCTTTTAATTCCCATAACTTTTTTCTTATATGTAAAAATTGTTTATAATTATTTAACACGTATTCTGTTAAATTGTATTCTTCATTTAAATAATTTATATCAAATACAGGATTTAATAATTTATCACGTAATAATCTTGAACCCATTTTTGTTACACATTTATCCAGTAATTCTGTTACACTTGAATATTGAGATATATTATTATTATTATCTATAATATTCAACTGTCTTAATGACTGTGTGGCTAAAAAAACTTTTTTAGAATCTTTATCATATATAGGTTCTTCCAAATTTAAAATAAGATTTTCATTATGTTTTTCAATAAAATATAAAAGATAAATAAAACTTTGCGTTGAGAAAGGATTTTCACTAAAACCTAATGTGTTATAAAAACTATTGAAATCGCAAAATTTATATATATTTGATAATACTTCTTTATGATATGTAGGTTTTTCACAATTAAGAGCTATTTTTGTATTAATATTTAATTTATCATTTAAATTAATAGTATGTAATTTAATTCTATATAATCCCATAAACTGAATAATATCAGATATAGTATCATTATTTTCATAATTATGTATAATAATTATTTCTTTTGGTTTATATATCGATAAAAATCTCTCCGCATCGTCAAAAACACACGGTTCATGAATTTTATTGGATTCATATTTATATTGATATAAATTAACTTTTCCTGTAAATATATCAATACTAGATAAACCAAAATATATCTTTGGTTTTCTTGAAATTATACTTGTTTTAAATTTTTCAATCCACAAACATACAATATTATTTGATATTTGTTCAGTATTAATATCAAAATTTGTTCCCACTGAAAAAACACCAAATTCTTTTCTTTTTTTACATTTTAAAACATGGTCATCTTCATATTCAATCCATACACCTACTGTGTATCCAGCATTATTTAATTTATTCAAATATTTTTCAAGTGGGACTGCAGTTGGAGATCCTCCAATAATAACAGAGTGATCTTTATATTTATCCCAAGAAATAGTTGCTCTTTCATTAACATTGACATCTAATAATTTTTCATATTCTTTTAATGTTCCATAAATTTCACCTGTTATTTTATTTTTTAATCCATACACTTCATAAAATGTTCCACATTGCCATAATAATATAAATTTTTCACCATATTTTTTCTTATATTTTTTAAATTCATCAAAGTATTGTTTTATCATCATGTCTTTATTAAAAATATTAAATTTTTTACTTTAATATTGTTAACAATACTTTTTTAAAAAGTATTGCAAAAATATACTTTTTAATTCTGCCAGTTATGCATTAAAATATTTTCAGCATTTTTACCACCACTATTGTTAATATCTCCTGATAAGTAACAATTTGTATACATATTTCTTAATATGGATTCTGGAGCTGATGTGCCTACTTTTATTAATGCATGATCAACTAAGAATTTTTTAATTGTTTTTATTTTTTTTTTATCTAATTTTCTGCAATCTTTATTTACTAATTTACGAGTTTTTTTATTTTTAATAAGTATTCCAACTTTTTTTGTTTTAAGATTTTTACCAAGTAAAAATCTTTTTATAATTTTTTTATTTTTTATTTTAAATGTTTCACATTTATTTTCTTTCATTATAAAATCATTTTTTAAATTTTCTAATTTTTTTTTTCTATCTTCATTATTTTTATTTTTCAAATTAGGAAAATTATTTATTTCATATCTTTCAATTTGTTTATTTATATCAACCTCTTTACCAAAATTATCTGAATCCGTAAAAGCTAAAGTATCCTTTTTTAAACTTTTTCTATATTTCGAATATAATTGTTTTTTTCCTTTTTTTAATATACCATATGGTGGATCTGGTTTTATTGAGAAGTTGGATAGCGGTGCTCTTTGTATAGGTTGTTGTATAGGTTGTTGTATAGGTTGTTGTATAGGTTGTTGTATAGGTTGTTGTATAGGTTGTTGTATAGGTTGTTCTGTTTGTTGTTCTCTTTGTGCTTCTCTTTGTGGTCGCTCTTTATTATTTTTATCATATAAAACAAGTTCAGTGCTTGTATCAACATGAATAATATTTTCTTTATCTCTTTTTTTTTTCTTTTTTTTCTTTGTTTTTTTTGTTTTTATAACATCTTCCATAAAATTTACAGCAGAATCGTAATCATCGCCGAAATTATTATTAGTATTATCATTGATATTATTATTTTTATAAGAATTTTTTTTTTTGAAATCTTTTATTTTATTAATCATTTTCTCCTTTAAAAAATTTTTTTGTAATTTATTAAAATTATGTCTTAGGCTATGTTTTAGTTTTTTCTTTTTTTTTGTTTTCTTAGTATTGCTAAAAAAATCTGGATTTACTGAAATTGTTTTTGTTGCCATAATATTATTGTTAAAGAAAAATCTTATTAAATTTAAATTTATAAAAATAATATTAAATTGATTTTGATAATTTAATATTTATTTTGTTTAAATAATTATTTATAAAAATGTCAAAATTAAACTTTAGATCAGCTATACTTATACAAAAAATTTGGCGTGGAAAAAATGGTCGCATTGGATATGAAAAAGAAAGAAAAAAAGAGTTTGATAAACTTTCAATAAAAATCATTGAATCTTATTTTAAAGATAAATATTTATCTCGTCTTGCAAGGCATCAATTAGAATCATATAATGATTTTATAGATAATCAATTGTTTGAAACAATTAAAATGTTTAATCCTGTTAAAATTATTCCTGTTTATGAAGAAGGACTTGAAAATTTGGAGATTATTATTAATTTTCAAAACTTAAAAATTTTAAGACCACAAATTCATGAGAATAATGGTGCTACAAAAATAATGTATCCCCACGAAGCAAGATTAAGAAATTTTACTTATTCAAGTCCTATAACATTAGATATATATATAAAAATAATTAGAAAAACAGGTGAAAATTTAAAAAAAAAAGAAACAATTTTTAAAAAAATAAATGGTATTCATATTGGAAAAATACCTATTATGTTGAAATCAAATATTTGTATTTTAAAACAATTTTCACATTATAATACAAATATTACTAAAGAATGTAGACACGATCCTGGAGGATATTTTATTATAAGTGGTTCTGAAAAAACCATTTTATCGCAAGAAAGAGCTGCAGAAAATAATGTTATGTGTTTTAATATAAAAAAAAATAATAACAAATGGTCATGGTTAGCCGAAATAAAGTCTATACCTCTTGATAAATGTATTTCACCAAAACAAATCAATATTGTTATTTCCACAAGAAATAATGGATATGGACATCCTATTGATATTCAAATTCCAAGAATTAAACAACATATACCTATATTTATTCTTTTCAGAGCTTTGGGTATTATTTCAGATAAAGATATCGTTGATATAATATTATTAAATAATGATAAGAAAAAAATGAAACAAATGTTATATGGTTTGAAAGCTTCTCTAATAGTAGCTAATGAATATACTACACAAGAACAATGTTTTAAATATATAGTAAATTATGCAATGTATACACCAATTAAAATGACTAAAGAAGTTGGTATATTAAAAAAACAAGAATTTACGCAAAATGTTTTAAACAACGATTTATTTCCTCATTGTGAAACAAAAACACAAAAGGTATATTTTCTTGGTTTTATGGTAAATAAATTATTACGAACAAGTTTTGGTTGGAGAAAACCAGACGATAGAGATTCATATAATAACAAACGAATCGATTTGGCAGGAAGTTTAATTAATAATCTTTTTAGAAATTATTTTAATAAACTTGTGAAAGATATGCAAAAACAAATTGTTCGTGAAATTAAAAATGGTTCTTGGAAATCAACTGATAATATAAAAAATATTATCAATGATACAAATATTTACAAAATTGTTAAATCAACAACCATTGAAAATGGTATTAAACGTGCATTAGCAACTGGTGATTTTGGTATTAAAAATACAAATTCAGCAAAAGTAGGTGTAGCACAAGTTCTTAACCGTTTAACTTATATTTCAACATTAAGTCATTTACGAAGAATTAATACACCTATTGATAAAAGTGGTAAATTAATTCCACCAAGAAAATTACATAACACACAATGGGGTTTCATTTGTCCTGCTGAAACCCCAGAAGGACAAAGTGTAGGTGTTGTAAAAAATATTAGTTATTTAACACATATTACTATTCAATCTTCAGTAATACCAATTTTAAATGTTTTAAAAGATAAATTAGTTGAATTAAATGAAGATGTTACCAATGAAATGTTATCAGAAAAAGTAAAAGTATTTATAAACGGTTGTTGGTATGGTATTACTGAAAATCCTATCGAATTATATAATCAATTGAAAAAATATAAATATACAGGCGTTTTAAATATATACACAAGTATCGTTTTTAATATAAAAGACAAAGAAATTTATATTTGTAATAGCGGTGGTCGTCTTTGTAGACCAGTATATAGAGTAAAAAATAATGAATTAATGACTAAATATGCAGATAAAAAAATAATTTTAAATAATTGTAATTGGGATGAGTTATTTGTAAACCATTTATTTGAAAATTCTATTCTTGAATACATTGATTCGGCAGAACAAAATAGCAGTTTAATAGCTATAAAACCTGCGAAATTTAAAAAGAATACAAAAGATCTATATTACAAATATACACATTGCGAAATTCATCCCAGCACTATATTTGGTATTTTGGCAAGTTGTATTCCTTTCCCAGAGCATAATCAATCACCTAGGAATACATATCAATGTATTGATTGGAATGAAAGTGTTATAATGGGTAACGGAGAACATAAAAAATTAAAAGATATACATATTGGCGACAAAGTATTAACTTTTGACCCTAAAACAAAGAAAACAAGTTCTACAGATGTTGTTATGCATATGAATAGACATTCTGGCAATAGACAAATGTATGAAATTGAAACTATTACTGGTGAAAAAATTAAAGCAACATGCGACCATAAATTTATGACAAGCGAAGGTTGGAAAAAAACAGAGGATTTTACAACTGATACAGAAATTGGTATGTATAAAATACCTACATTTGATAATATAACTATCAATGAAATTGCTATATCTAAAGAGATGTTGTTAAAACAGACGAATTGGATATTTTCAAAAAGAGATATAAATAGACTTGATAAATTAGGATTATTTGATATCAAATATAATAATTATAAAATTAAATTAATCGCTAAAATGTTTGGTTTTATTATGACAGATGGTTCTACTAATATTTATAAAAAAGGTCCTATGACACAATGTTATTTTACTTCTCCTGAAGCAGCTGAAGAATTTGAAAACGATGTTACGCTATTAGGATTTGAAAAGAAAAAAATATTTGAATCTATTAGAACATTTCATGGTTCTACACATCATACTTGGAAAACAATGCATTGTGGTTTATTATCTAAATTCTTCATAGCATTGAATATTACTATGGGAAAGAGAACCGAAAACCCACATAAACCTATACCAGAATGGATTAAGAAAAATGATACTTTAATTAAATGTTTCTTATCTGGATTCTTTGGCGGAGATGGTTGTAAGATTTATTTTAAATCAAGAAATAATCACAACACGATTACCACCTCAGGATTGAGTTTTAATAAAATAGATAGATATTTGGATAATGGAATACAATTTATGGAAGACATGAAATATTGTTTAAATCTTATTGGTATTGAAACAGGAAAACTTATAAATCAAATAAATAAACAATATCCAGATAAAAATGTTATTATGTTGAATATTTCATCAAAGCACAATAATTTAATTAAATTATTTGATGAAGTTGGTTACAGTTATGATAATCATAAACAAATGGCTTCTGCAAAAGCGGTTGTTTGGCTGAAATATAAAAAATTAATGGCAGAAAGAAATATTGTTATTGATAAAAGAAAACCATTAATCAATGATATCAAAACACAACATACAACTTTATTTGAGCCAATCTTATCTATTAAAAAAGTTGAAGCTTGTATGATTTCTGACCTAACAACGAAAAGTGAAAATCATTCGTTCATTTTGACAAGTAATATGCTCAGCAAAAACTGCGCTATGGGTAAGCAAGCAATGGGAACGTATACAACAAACTTTGAACATAGAATGGATAAAACAGCCTATGTTCAAACATATACTATGAGACCTTTAGTAGATACAAGGTTAATGAATATTATCCAATTAAATAAAATACCAAGTGGAAGTATGGTAGTTGTTGCTATTATGACATATTCGGGATATAATCAGGAAGATTCAATAATATTTAATGCTGGTTCTATTAAAAGAGGATTGTTTTCTGCAACCATTTATCATACAGAAAAAGATGAAGATAAGAATATTCATGGTGATCAAGAAATAAGATGTAAAGCAGATAAATCAAGAACAAAAGGCATTAAATTTGGAAACTATGATAAATTAAATGAAAATGGTATTGTCCCCGAAAATACAAAACTTGAAAACAGAGATATTATTATTGGTAAAGTTATTCCTATCAAAGAAAATAGAAATGACCCAACCAAATTAATAAAATATAAAGATTATAGTAAAATTTACCGAACAAATGAAGAATGTTTTATTGATAAAAATTATATTAACAGAAATGGAGATGGTTATACATTTGCTAAAATTCGAACAAGGACATACAGAATACCGCAAATAGGTGACAAATTTTGTTTGAAATTAACATCATATGTTCTTACTAATATAGGATGGATTCAGTTAAAAGATATTGATATCAAAAAACATAAAGTTGCAACATTAAATAACGGAACTGACTTGGATTATGTTTATCCAGTCAATAAATATGAATTTGATTGTGTTGATGAGGAACTTTATCATATTAAATCACAGCAAATCAATATGATATGTACTAAAAATCATAGGTTATACATTCAGAAAAGAGGTAGAAAGAATTTTGAATTTGTGGAAGCGAAAAATGCTTTTGGTAAGCGAGTTCGTTATAAAAAAGACGCAAATAACATTCAAAAAGATATTGAATTTATGGAATTCGGAGATAAAAAATATAAAATGGACAATTTCTTGGAATTATTAGGGTCATTCATTGCAGATGGTTGGGTAGATGAAGGAACTAAACATAGAAGAATTGCAATTTCAATGATAAAAAAAAGGAAACAAGAATTTATTAAGAATACACTTGATAACCTGAAAATACATTATAATATGAGAAACGATCGTGTTTTAATTGGAAATACATATAAAGAGTTGGTTGACTATTTTAAGATACTATCGGTAGGTGCTTCTAATAAATATTTACCCAATTTCGTATGGAATTTATCACAAAGACAAGCTATTATTCTTATGAACTCGCTTATTCATGGTGATGGAAGTTATAATAATAACGGTTCTGCTGGATATTTTACTTCCAGTTATAAATTAGCTAATGATATTCAAAAATTAACACTTCATTGTGGTTGGTCTTCTACAATTAAATTATATAATGGGAGAGAAAAGGGTAGAGAAAATATTATTAATGGTAGAACCGTAATATCTAATCATGATAATTTATCTATAAGAATAATTAAAAGTAAAAATACACCACAAGTAAATCACGGACACGTTCATCAGCAAAATATACAAGTGGAAGAATATGTAAAATATACTGGTAAAGTTGGTTGTATTGAAGTTCCCGATACACACCTATTTTATTATAAAGAAGATGAGTTTTCCCCTCCATGTTGGAGTGGGAACTCTTCGAGACATGGTCAACAGGCCAAAGTAACATCAAAAATGTTGCTAGTCCAAAGTATTGGGCAACACAGCCAAATTGCGGGAACGTCTTGTTAGGTTCATACTACCAAAATATAATGGAAACATTATATTGGCAAATGTTAACTACATTTGATATGGTAAAAAGGTATGAAATAGAGATAATCCGCAGCCAAGCTCCTAAGCTCATTATAATAAGAGTATGGAGAAGGTTCAACGAATAGACGGTCGTGGGCATAATGGGATTAATTACCCCAAATGATTGCTTAAGGTTTATTCTAGTCCCACCTGAGAAGGTGCTCTATTGCGTAGGTCAGTATAATATACTATAGATTATGCTGACTGAAGGTAGGGAAGGTGTTGTTAAACACCTGGTATTTCGCAAAAAGGAACGATAGGTCTCATTAAACCAGAGGCCGATATGCCATTTACAGCAGATGGTTTAAAACCAGATATAATTATTAATCCGCATTGTATTCCAAGTAGAATGACTATGGCGCAATTGAAAGAAACGTTATTAGGTAAAGTTTTATTGGAATTAGGATTGTTTGGAGACGGAACAAGTTTTGGAGAATATCCTATAAAAGAAATTTGTGAAAATCTTCAACAATTGAATTTTGAAAAACACGGTAATGAAATTTTGTATAACGGTATGACAGGTGAACAATTAGAAACAGACATATTCATTGGTCCAGCTTTTTACCAAAGATTGAAACATATGGTTGAGGATAAAGCACATTCAAGAAATATTGGTCCAATGGTTGTATTAACACGTCAACCTCAAGAAGGTAGAAGCAGAGATGGTGGTTTGAGATTTGGTGAAATGGAAAGAGATTGTATGATTTCACACGGTGCTGCAGGAATGGTTCATGATAGAACTTATAAATGCAGTGACAAATATGAAGTATATGTTTGTAATCAATGTGGTATAACTGCCATTTATAATGAAAAGAAAAATATTTATCAATGCAAACCATGTAATAATTTTGTATCGTTTAGTCGTGTAAAAATTCCTTATGCTTGTAAATTATTATTTCAAGAATTAACAACAATGAATATTGTTCCAAGAGTTATCACAAATAATTCTTTTAAATAAAACAATAAAAATCTTAAAAAAAATAAAAAAATAAAAAAATAAAAAAATAAAAAAATAAAACTATAAAAAAATAAAAAAATAAAACAATAAAAATCTTAAAAAAATAAAACTATAAAAATCTTAAAAAAATTAAAACAATAAAAAAAATATATAATTTAAATTTAAAAAATTTATTTTTTTAAATTTAAATTATATATTTTTTTTATATTTTATATACAAAATGATGAAACAATATTTCGATTTATTAGAATGCGATGAGGAAACACCTTTAAAAAAAATAAAAAAAAATTTCATAAAATTAATGAGAAAAACTCATCCCGATAGAGGACACGATGATGAATTATGTAAAAATATCAATCAAGCTTATCAAAAAATTTTAGATTATAAACTTAATAATATAATAGATATTTCAAACTCGCTTATACCAATTAAATTTAGAGAAATGGGGTTTGATAAAATTCCTACTCCGGGACAATATATTAGAAGACAAATAGAATTATCTAATAAATTAAACGACGATAATAGTTTAAATGATTCAGACAATGATGAATTGGAAAATGATATTGAAAGTAATTATAAAAAAAATTTACTTACAAGTGAATTAATTTTTCAAATTGAGAATAATGAAGAAGAAGAAAAAAACATCTTTCAAACTATATTTAACTATTTTTTTTAAACAATTTTTAAACAATTTTATTTTTGATTCCAAGAATTCTTTAAAATTCTTTTTTCTTTTGGTATTGTCCAAGAAAAATCTGATTTTTCTTTAATATCTTTATTTTTTATAAAATTGTCTATTACATTTTTGCGAAAATTTTGTTGAATAATAGTATTTACTTTTTTAGATTTTTTTGCATTTATAAAAAAAGTTCTCACCATATACATTAAATAAATAAATATATTATTTAACTAACTTTTATAATACTTTTTCTATAAAACTTTCTATAAATTCATTTGTTAAATTTTCAGGTATCTCATTAAAATCAATTATCTTTTTATTTCTTTCAAAAATACTTTTACAATTGTCTTTCTCTAATTTATTTTGGAGAGAATTATTATCATTCCACAATTTTAATGCAGTAACTTTCCCACATTTTTTAAAGACACCGCATATATTATCACTTTTATCACCTATTATAATTTTACAAAATAAATCACATTCGCTATTGTAAGTAGAATTCTTTTTTGTTCTCAAAGGTTTATATTTTAAAGTATAAATATCAGTTCCTTCTTCTATCAATTGCATATAATCATGGTCTGCTGTAATAATTGTAATTTTCACATTATCAATAGTATTTTTTAAATGTTTAGTTGCAATTGCAATACAATCGTCTGCCTCTAATTTTGGGTGCTTTATTACATAGTTAACACCTGCTTCCTTAAATAAAGATTCATACGCCATTACAAATCCCGGTTGACCGTGAAAATTGCTATAATCACGTGTTCCTTTATAATTATCTATAAATTCATTACGCCATATATTCCCTCTAGGACAATCTTTCCCAACAATAATGATTGGATCTTTTATTTTTAATTTTTTTGGTATCTCTTTCACTTTTTTAATAAATAAACGCTTAAAAGCAGCCGTAAATTCTTCACTTTCAAATGGTTTTTCTGGTAAAGGATTGTCTTTTTTCGCCAATTTCCACCAAGAAATTAGAGCGTAATAACGAAAGAAAACAAAATAACTACCGTCAATAAATATAATATTGGTAGTTGATAGTAGTGTTGTATTCATATTTATATTTATATTAACATGAATATATTAAAATATTATCAATTTTTAAAATTGATTTAAATTAATATTCCATAATTAAATATATACAATGAGCAAAAATTCTTCATCAAACCCCCTATCAGGTATTAAGTTTATAGACTTATTTTGTGGAATGGGTGGTTTTCATTTAGGGATTGATAACGCTTGTAAAAATCAGCAAAAACAAGCTACATGTGTATTCGCAAGTGATATTGATAAATATGTAAAGAAAACATATAAAGCGAATTTTAACATTGATCCTAAAGGTGATATAACTAAAATAAATGTGGATGATATACCAAAACATGATATTTTATGCGGTGGTTTTCCTTGTCAAAGTTTTTCTTCTATTGGAAAAAGAGAAGGATTTAATGATAAAATAAAAGGCACGTTATTCTTTGAAGTTTGTCGTATATTAAAACATCACAAACCTAAAGTATGTTTCTTAGAAAATGTCACTGGTCTATTAACACATGAGGGCGGAAAAACATTTCAAATTATTTGTCAAACATTAGAAGCACTAGGTTATAATATTCACCATAAGGTATTTGATGCAGTGGACTTTGGGTTACCTGCTCATAGAAAACGAGTATTTATTATAGGATTTCTTGATAAAAAACACTGGCGATGTTTTAAATGGCCTGTTCCCACACATGTTAATAATCATGTGGGTATTGGAACTATCATTGAAAAACATGATGATGGATATTGTATTACAAAACATTTACAAAAATCATATCTTTTTGGAAAAAAAAATGGAGAAAAAAGGAAAGATAATAAACCAAAAGTAGTTACCAAAGAAACATTGACACCTTCGAATACTTTAGTCAGTACATATCATAAAATACAAAGGCTTACTGGAACTTTTGTAGCTGATGGTAAAACAGGTTTACGTTTATTTTCTGAGAATGAATGTAAGCAAATGATGGGGTTCCCAAAAGAATTTAAAATGCCAGTATCAAGGACACAAATGTATCGACAAACAGGTAATTCAGTATCTGTTCCAATTATTAAAGCTATTAGTGAAGAAATTATGAAGATCTTATGATTATTAAGAAAGAGACCATCTTATATGAAGACAGGCTTTAAGAATAATATTTCCTGAAGGATTTGACCTTGTTCGTTTATCTGTTTCAAAAATCCAAGGCCTTAATTGTTCATATTTTTGGGCATATTTTTTATCATGTTGCATTTTTTCTTCTGCCTCTTTTTTTGTTTTTATGTTACAAGGCATTCCTTTTCTTGATACTAAAGCTATATCAAATTTACTTAAATTTTTTTTAACATATTCATATTGTTTTTCAATAGTTTCTAATTTTTCAAAAGTATATGTATCATCTTTATTTATTACTAATATACTATTAGCAGGACATTTACTCACTCCTTGACCTGTTGCATTAAACATAAAGTCTTTTATAAGTTCGACTAATGTGTTATTATCTTCTTCATCTAAATTAAGGTTATTTATTTTCACCTCTTCTGTACCACCTGGTGCTCTACGATATTCGTGGTATTTTTGCACTACTTTATCTATTTTATGAAGTTTATCGTTTAAAATTCCTTTTTTTTGGAAGATATTTGCTGAGCGAGGTGTATGATTCAAAATAGTAGGCTTACCACCTTTCATTGATTTTATAGAAGGATAAAAAGTTTCACCTGTTCTCTTCATTTTTATAGCAGCATCTGCCTTATAATTTGTACCTGCTTTATCTTCAATATCTTCTTCTTCTTTAATTTCTTCCCCTGTTTTCATATTTATTAAAATAATACCTTTACTTGCGTCTGGTCCAAGAATCTCAACTAATTCTTGATAATCTCCATTTTTATTTAATGTAAATATTTTGTGCTTAAAACTTTGTTCATCTTTTTCTCCTTTGTTTTGTTTTGGCATTGGTTTGTTGTTTTTCCAGGTTTGTTGTTGTTCCATAAGATTAATATAAAATTATCAATTTTATATTATAAGAAATCAACTGCCAAAATGAGATGGAAAAAGAAACGCTTTAGAAGATTGCAAAGAAGACGACGTAAAATGAGAGCGAGAGCAAAGTAGAATTAAAATCAATACAAAAGATTTAAAAATCTAAAATAAAATTACCAATATTTAATTTATACTTTTTTCTTTTTTAATTTTTATAAAAAGAAAAAAGTATAAATTAAATATAAATGAATCTATCAAAGATAATAACATTTAAAAATTTAATAAAAAATAAAGTAGATAATTATTTAGATAAAGATGAAATGGAATTTGAATTTAAAAAAAAATTTAGTTTAGAAGATCGTAAATATCAATCAACCTCTATTATGGAAAAATACCCAAATAGATTGCCTATAATATGCAATGTTTCTAATAAATTACCAAAATTAGATAGACATAAATACTTAATACCTGATGATATACAAAGTTCCTCTTTTTTTTATGTTATACGAAAAAGATTAAAATTAAAACAAGAAACATCATTATATTTTTTTGTAAATGATAAAGCACTTATAGCAAACAGTGATATGTTTGCTATTTACGATAAATATAAAGATGAAGATGGGTTTTTATATATTTACGTTTACGGAGAAAATACATTTGGATAATTATTTTCTTTTTTTATAATATAAATGAGTTCAGGAACAAATGGCTTAGTTAATCCAATACGCAAATCTTATTCCCATTTTAGTCCTACATCTGATAATTCAAGTAGAATTGCAATGCTTAAAAAAGTGCAAGTTAGAACAGCATATTACAATACTACTACAAGTAAAGGTGATAGAGCACAATTATGGGGATTAAATGATAAAAAGGGAAATGTTAGTGGTTCAAACGGAGATGCTGGACAAAGAACATATTTCAGTGCTATCTTTCCACGATTTTCTTTTTAATTTATAATTCAATATTGCAAATATTTTTAACCACATTACAATATTATCTAATTAAATATTATAATGTTTCAAAAATTATTAGTTGAATTTTTAGGAACCGTATTTTTCTTATATGTCATAATTGCTGTTGGAAATCCTTTAGCAATTGGTCTTGCTTTAGCAATAGCCATAATGGTTGGTGGAAAAATTTCGGGTGGACATTTTAATCCTGCCGTCAGTATTATGATGGTCGCCGCAAAAAAATTAAGAATGAATGATGCAGCACCATACATTTTGGCTCAAATCGCTGGTGGTTTAGTAGCTCTTGAACTTCATAAACGTGTATAATTTTTAATAAGAATAATATATATTTTTAATATAATTGACATTTGTCATTTATATTATAAAAAATAATTATATAAATAAATTATATATGCCTAAGAAACTTTTAAGAAACAAAAGAAGAAGAATAACAAAAAAAAATAAAAAACAATTACGAAAGAAGCGAAGAAAAAGTAGAAAAAGAAGAAATTTAAAGGGTGGTGGCGTTTGGTCAAATTTTAAAGCAAAAATAGGATTTGGTGAAAAAGAAAATCCAGAAAAAAAAGCAATTATTGATGATATAAAAAAAGAAAAAACTGGAGTAGATAAAGTAAATGATAAAGCAACAGAATATTTAAAATTTATGACAGATTCAATAAAAGAAGCTGGTAATTTAGCTGAAAAAAAATTAAAAGATGCATCAGATAAAGCTACAGAACAAATTATGGGAACAAAGGCTTCAGTTGCAACAAAAGATTCAGTTAAAAAAGTTATTAATTTATTTAAAGAAACCACAACGACGGGAGTTCAAGAAGCATTTAAAAAAGTAACAGAAGAAGCAAAACAAAATAACAAATGCCCGTGTTGCAAAAGAAAATTTGATGAAGAGAAACCAGAAGAAGCAGAGAAACCAGAAGAAGCAGAGAAGCCAGCAGGAGCAGATAAGTCAGTAGCAGAAGCAGATAAGTCAGTAGAAGAAGCAGATAAGCCAGCAGAAAAAGATGATTCTTTAAACTTAAGTATTAATGATTTTTAAAGAAGTTTAAATGCACTATTATTATTATATTTTTTTGTTATTTATTATTATTATGTTCAAATTATTTGTCATTTCCATATTAATAATAAATTCAATATTTTGGGGTTTTTATCCCGTGAGTGATATATCACCACATCAACGAATGTTAAATTATTTAAAGTTAAATATCAAAGCTTCATTCATAACTCACGGCATTTCAGGGTTATTTTTTTATATTTTAGCTATTTTAATTTCACATTCTATTATTTATTAATTTTATATTTCTTTCTTTAAAATTTTATACAATATATACGCCAATAAAATACCAAATGAAGCATTAAACAACTTAGCTATCGGTTTATTTTTTGTGGAAAATCTTGGTGTTTTAACATCTTTATTTTTCATATTAAATAAATTTGAAAAACCATCTTGGTTCCATACTCTACAATCTTCAATCCATGTATCCATAAATGGATGTTCTCTTTTTTCAATATTTCCTGATAATTCTATTTTATTCATATTACCCACGTCGTCATTATTATTGTATTCTAAAGTTTTAGAATTTTCAGTAAAAGAACATGGATTTAAATCTTTAATGTCACTTAAAGCTACCCATTGTGTTTCATTACTTTGATCGTGTTTTTTTGATACTTCATTCCATTTCACAGTTTCCATTTGAAGTTTTATACATTTTGGTGCAGCATCCTCGCTAATACCTCTTATTATTTTCATTGGATTCATTTCTAATACATTTTCAATTATACCAGGTATAAAACCTCTAAATTCTGCTACATTTCCTTTTCCAGGTAAATAACCAGTAGGAATATGATCAATATAAACATATCTTTCTTCAGTATAATTGGATTTTTTTTGATCAGATAATACTTCACCATTATTAGGATTAATAAATTTTCCATCTTTATTTGTTGGTGTGCATTTTCCAATAGTTTTTACAAATATTTTATCTCCAGCTGGTTGATTTCTCAAAGGTAAATCTTCTTTTGTTTTGCTATTCGCATCGCCATCGCCACCAACCAATAGTTTTGCGTATGCTATTAATCCTGGTATATTTTTCTTTACTAATACATCCATACCACCAGTTGATTTCATACCCATTTCTCCAGGTGATCTTACTATACCATGATATGAATAAGTTGGTGCTAAATATTGTTCTAATGTTCCAACTATTTTATTACAGGAACTATCTTTACATTTTTCTTCACATTTAATTTTATCCATATATTCTACTTTATCTTTATCACAAATCCAGTTATCTGTCATTATATAATATAAATATTATAAAATATAAATATTAAAATATAAATATTAAAATATAAATATTAAAATATAAATATTAAAATATAAATATTAAAATATAATTATTTTAATAAAAAAATGTCAATAAATAATTATTTTAATAAAAAAACTTCAATAGTTCCAAAGAATTCTAAAATAATTAAAAATATTTTTCAAGCAGATATTTCTTCAAGTGTTATAGAAATTTCAAATTTTTCAAAACAAGAAGAAAAAAAAGAAGCACCTTTTTGTATAATTTGTTTTG